>ERZ773090.137-NODE-137-length-69785-cov-6.1142_pt1 | contig 69785 bp, 61 predicted proteins | sample MGYA00580579_ERZ773090 | MGnify/ENA primary metagenome ERZ773090 (study PRJEB29015, sample SAMEA2738014) | human oral metagenome | biome: human oral; feature: human-associated habitat; material: dental | place: China | collected 2132 ... | reverse complement strand
AAGTAGTAACAGATAATGAACTTACACGAGAACTTATGGAAAAGTATGTTGAGTCGGTTATCTGTGAAGGCAGTATAGTTCAAAAAATCATATGGAAATAGACGCAAGAGGGAGTGAGAAATCACTCTCTTTTTGCTATCTAAAAATAGACAATATATTTTGTGTCAGTCGCTTGACACGAGAGGGTTCTGCTACTACAGCACATGCAGTAATGAAACTAAACGCTGAAGATGGAGGGAATAGAACCTTTATTATGGTACAACTTCCAGAAGATTTACATGAAGCAGCATCAAGAACAGGTCTTGATGCTCGTTTAAAAGCTAATATTAAGGCTACTATAAAGTATATAGATGAACAAGGTTATGAACCTACAATTTGCAGTATAGGTGAAGAGAGAATTCGAAAAGCGGGTAAAAAACTAAAAGAGGAATATCCAGATTCAGAGCAATTAGATGTTGGATTCCGAGTATTAAAATTAGATGATTCAAATATGAAAGATGTGTATTATACTTCAAGTGAAATTACACAAGATTTCTTGACTTCTCTTGAATCAAATATTAAAGAAGATAGAACAGATTTAGATTTATTGTTTGGATGTTTGTTAGAATGGGGCTTACCATTATCTTTGCCATATAAATCTTTTGAGATAGATGGGCGTGTGGTACATGATTATAATAATGGTGATTTAGTCGCATGTTTTGAAGAAAGTATTTCAGAAAATGTGATGAAAGAGATGGCTAAGTTAACGCCGCTTCGTGTAGTATTTAGAGATAGTAGTTTTGAAAATAGTGCAGAAAAAATAAATACAAATGAGATATTTAAATTGTTATCACCAGATACAAAAATAAAAGTTATATAGTAAGGAGAAAAAATGAAATTACAATTTAAACATCAGAAATTTCAAAAAGATGCTGCACTTGCAGTTGTAGATGTTTTTAGTGGTCAACCTTATTTAACTTCTACCTATATGATTGATAGTGGAGATGATAGACAAACGCTTTTAGATGATTTTACTGGTTGGAGAAATGAACCTATAATTCCAGAATTAACAGAAGAAAGAATATTAACTAATATTAAAAATATACAAGATAAAAACAATATCGATTGCTCAAATAATCTAGAAGGTAAGTATAACCTTACTATTGAAATGGAAACAGGTGTTGGGAAGACATACACATACATAAAAACAATGTATGAGTTAAATAGGAAATATGGTTGGAGTAAGTTTATAGTTGTTGTTCCCTCTGTTGCTATTCGCGAAGGTGTCTATAAGAGTTTTGAAATAACTCAAGATCATTTCGCCGAAGAATACGGAAAGAAAGTAAGATTTTTCGTATATAATTCAAGTAGATTAAATCAAATAGAACAGTTCGCTTCTGATAATTCTATTAATGTAATGATAATTAATTCCCAAGCCTTTAATTCGACAGGTAAAAATGCAAGACGTATTTATATGAAGTTGGATGAATTTCGTTCGAGAAGACCTATTGATGTTATAGCTAAAACTAATCCAATTGTGATAATAGATGAACCACAATCAGTTGAAGGTAAGAAGACAAAAGAAAATTTAGAGCAGTTTAATGCCTTAATGACCTTAAGATATTCTGCTACACACAAAAAAGACAGTATTTATAATATGGTATATAGATTAGATGCGCTAGAAGCATACAACAAAAAACTTGTTAAAAGAATATCAGTAAAAGGAATAACTGAAACAGCAAGTAGCGCGACAGAAGGATATGTGTATTTAGAAGGAATTAATCTTTCAAAAGCAGAGCCTACAGCAACAATTCAGTTTGATTATAAAACATCAAAAGGGATTAAAAAAATTACACGAATAGTAAATGAAGGATTTAATTTATACGATAATTCTGGAGAATTAGAAGAATACAAAAATGGATTTACAATAACTAGAATAGATGGAAGAGATAATTCAATAGAATTTATAAATGGTAAAAAAGTATATGCTGGTGATGTAATCGGTAATGCAAATGAAGATACTCTTCGTAGAATCCAAATTAGGGAAACTATTTTATCTCATATTGAAAGAGAAAGAGAGTTATTCAATAAAGGGATTAAAGTTCTATCATTATTTTTTATAGATGAAGTTGTTAAATATAAGTGTTATGATGAAACTGGAAGTGAGTATAATGGAATATATGCTCAAATGTTTGAAGAAGAGTACAACGATATAGTATCCAACTTAAAAATTAAGTTTGGTGAAACAGAATATCAAAATTATTTAACTGAGATTGATAAGAGTTCAACACATGCTGGATATTTCTCAATTGATAAAAAAGGTAAGTTAGTAGACTCTAAGTTAAAAAGAAATGAAACAAGTGCAAGTGGTGAGAACGATATAAATACATATGATTTAATAATGAAAAATAAGGAATTATTATTAAATCGAGATCCTAAAAAATCACCAGTTCGTTTTATATTCTCACATTCAGCTCTGCGAGAAGGATGGGATAATCCTAACGTGTTCCAAATTTGTACATTAAAACAAAGTACAAGTGATGTAAGAAAACGACAAGAGGTTGGACGCGGTCTAAGGTTATGCGTAAACGATCGTGGAGATAGAATGGATATAAATGCACTAGGGAATGAAGTGCATAACGTTAATGTACTTACAATAATTGCTAGTGAAAGTTATGATAGTTTTGCTAAAGGATTGCAAAGTGAATTTGCTGAGGCCGTAGCAGATCGTCCTGTTAAAATTACAGAAGATTTATTTATTGGTCATGTAATTAAAAGCATTACAGGAGAAGAGTTTCAAATAGATAATGAATTAGCTGATGCTATTCAGTTTGAACTAATCTCAAATAAATACATTGATAAGAAGCATAGATTAACAGACAAATACTATGAAGATAAGAAAAATGGTAACATCGTATTTGATGATGAATTAATGCCCTACGTTAATGAAATTGTAACTATATTAGATTCTATTTATGATAGCAAATTATTAACAATAGAAGATGCGAGACAAAGCAATATTGAGCTTAAATTAGACGAAAATAAATTAGCTATGAAAGAGTTTAAAGAATTATGGAAAAAAATTAACTCTAAATCTATCTATGTAGTTGATTTTGATACTGAGGAACTTATAGAGAAAGCTGTAAATGCTTTAGACCAGAAATTAGCAGTTACTAAATTGCAGTTTAAAGTAGAGAGTGGAGTAATGAAAAATATTAAGTCTAAAGAAGACTTATTAGCTGGTAAATCATTTGTTAGAGAAGAAGCAAATAATTATACAAATTATTCAATTATAGGTTCTAATGTAAAATATGATTTAATAGGAAAAATTGTAGAGGGTACTGATTTAACTAGGAAAGCAGTTGTTCGTATACTACAAGGTATAAAACCGTATGTTTTTGAACAATTCAAGTTTAATCCAGAAGAATTCATACTTAAAGCCATATCGATAATAAACTCGGAGAAGGCAACTGCTGTTATTGAGCATATTACATACAATGTTATGGAAGAAGAATATGATGTGAACATTTTTACAGATGCTACAATCAAAGGTAAACTAGATGTGAATGCAATGAAAGCTAAAAAACATTTATATGACCATATTGTTTATGATTCAACAAATGAAAAAAGGTTTGCTAGTGATTTAGATATAAATAATAATGTTGCTGTTTATGTTAAGTTACCAAATAGCTTTTATATTTCAACACCAGTTGGGAAATATAATCCAGATTGGGCTATAGCTTTCCGTGAAGGTTCTGTCAAACATGTTTACTTTATAGCTGAAACCAAAGGAAGTATGGATTCACTAGAATTACGTACTATTGAACAATCAAAAATACATTGTGCTAAAAAACATTTCAAAGCAATAAGTAATAATGAAGTAGTATATGATGTAGTAGACAGTTATGAGTCCCTTCTTAGTTTAATTACAAGATAAAAAAAGGAATAGAATATTATGAAATCAAAAAAATTATTAATAGCGTTAATAACATTTAGTTTATTAATAAGTGGATGTTCATCAATGAAAGAAGAAAAGAAAGAGAATCCAGTGACTAATGAGACTGATAAAAATAAAGTAAACTCATCTAGTAGAGATGGAGAGTATACTTTTAAAGATGGAAAAGTTTCTATGGAAGATATTGATATTAAAATCACTAAATACAAAGTTATCCCAGTAGGAGAGGAAGGAAATGAATATGGTGAAAATCCTGTTATAGCCTTCTGGTATGATACAACTAATAAGAGTGGAAAAGACATAATTAATCCAATGAGTGCATGGTTTGCAGCTTTTCCGGAAGGACCAATTCAAGATAACGATAAAAATAAAGTTAATAAACTTAAAGTAGCAGGTCATCCAGATAAGACGTTATTAAATGATCAATCAGCAACTATTAAAAAAGATGGAACACTTTCAGGCGCTGTAGCTTATGAACTTACAGATTTGACTACACCAGTAAAACTCACAGCTTATAAAGGAGTAGGTGGAATTGAATTAGGTAGTCAAGAATTTGCAGTAAAATAAAATATATTTAAATCCCTTTGAAGATAGATACATCTCAAAGGGATTATTTGATGAATAAAGAATTAATCATCTAATTTATGAATAATATTACTTAATTTTTTGTCTATAGCAGTTAGTACTTTTCCTAATCCTATAAAGATAATATTCAATGTTATTAATGCAACAATTGTTTTTATACTAATATTTACCTTAGTGATTAAAATAGAACTTAAAATCGAAATAAGAAATATCGTAGTAGAAATAGGAACAGGTATTCTAACTTTTTCATCGATTTTAAATAACAACCTATATAGTTTAGTTATAATAAATTCTATAATAATTGAGACTATCATTAGTGTTAATATCTCTATAGCAGAAATATTGTTTAATATTAGTATTGGTAAATAGAAGATATTAAAAAATAATAGCGATAGTACAATTTTTAAAAAAACTTCTCTAATTTTTTGAATGTTCATAAGAAACCTCTCATTTTATATTAATATTGATTCGGATTATAAGTGTCTAATTTAATATAAAGAACTTATATCTTAATTGTAATTGCTGTATGTCTTTAAATCAATATGCTGTTGACGTACGACGTCAAAAAGTAGTTTAAAAAATGATGCATCCTTTGATTATTTATATAATTTACTCCAAAACTATGTTAAAATATTGTTGAAGTAACTTTGATTTTAAATTAGGGAGGTGAAATCATGCAAAAGGTTAAAATAGAAAAGAATACAGTTCAGGAAACTTTAATTGTTCCGTTATATGGACGAAAAATGTGCTCTGAAAAATTTCCTGAATTGTATACGGATATATTTGCTAAAGAGTTGTGTGAAAGAATAGATTATGATTTCACGGATTTAGAAAAAAAGAATAATTCATTTCTGTATGAATTTGGTTCTCTTGAAGCGGCTATGAGACAACTGGATATTATGTGGGAAATCAAAGAGTACTTGAAACAATATCCTGAAGCAACTGTTGTCAATCTTGGCTGTGGCTTAGATGAGACAGGAAAAGCTTGTGATAATGGACTTTGCAGTATTGTAAATATCGATTTTCCTGATATTATAGAAATTCGTGAAAAGCTTATTGTCGTCAAACAAGATAGAGAAAAAAATATTGCTTGTGATTTAAAGGATTATTCATGGATGAACGAGGTGGATTCTTCCAAGGGTATTGTTTTCTTTGCTGCTGGAGTATTTCATTATTTTAAAATGGATGAGGTAAAAGCGTTAGTTTTAGAACTTGCTAAGAGATATACAGGTGGTTGTTTAGTATTTGATAGTGTAGGAAAGCTTGGTTTAAAACTAATGATGTCAAAGACACTAAAAAATATGGGTATAAAAGATGTAGATGGATTTTTCTATATAAATAATCCAGAAAAAGATTTGAATTGGTCGGAAAAAATAAAGGTGACTTCTAAAGGATATATGTTAGGATATTACGATATGAAAAGTCCTAATATAAATTTTACACATCGTCTCCTAGGAAAGATATGTGATAATGTAATGAAGATGTCTATAAACAAAATGGAGTTCGAATAAGTGTTAGCTAAATAAGTATATTTTATGGATTATTATCTAATACAATATCTTTATCTTTCTTTATTCATTAATAACCATATATAATTATAATACTATTAGAAATACTTGGAGGTAGGATGTGAGTATAGCATTAGTAAGAGCAACAGAATCTGATATGAAAGAAATATGGAAAATGCAGGTAGAAGCATTTAAAGATTTATTAGAAAAATATAATGATTATGATATGAGTCCAGCAACTGAAAGTTATGAAAATTTATTGAATAAATTTAAACAACTATGGACAAAGTACTTCTTTATAGTAAGAAATGGAGAAAAGATTGGGGCAGTAAGAGTTATTGATAAAGAAGACGGAAGTAGAAAAAGAATTTCTCCTATATGGATTATGCCATTACATAGAAACCAAGGCTTAGCTCAGTTAGCTATAAAAGAATTGGAAAGATTATATGGCTCTAGTCATTGGGAATTAGATACTATTCTACAAGAACAGTGTAATATCTATTTATATGAAAAACTAGGGTATAAAAGAATAGATAAGATAGAACATATTAAAGAAGGAATGGATATCGTATTCTTTCAAAAAGATTAGTAGAATTATATAAGGCAAATACTATTTTCCTTTTCAACTTTTCTATTTCACGATATAATATAACTATCAACACAAACAAATAATTCATTTAACCATGGAGGTCAATTATGAATAAAGTAATAGAAACAATGATGCAACACCGTACAAGAAGAAGTTTTGTAAAAGGAAATGAACTTCCAAAAGAGCATTTAGAGCAAATCATAGCTTGTTCTAAGCAAGGATCAAGTTGGATGAATGGACAACACTACAGCATTATAGTAGCAACAGGGGACACAAAAAAAAAGATCGCTGATTTAATTAAAGATAAGGCACCAGGTAATGCAGCTCACATTGAAAGTTCTGCAGCATTTTTGGTATATTGTATTGACTTTAGCAATATTAAGTTGTCATTTGATATTGAAGGTGGAGAGTTTGATATTTCTAACCAATACGAACCACTATTAATTGGATCTATGGATGTTGGTATCGCGATGCAAAATGCTGCTTTGGCTGCTGAGTCTTTAGGATATGGGATAGTCTACTGTGGTGGAGTGCGAGGTTTTGCTAAGGGTATTTCTGAACTTTTAAATATTCCGGAAAATGCATTATTCTTATGTGGACTAAGTATTGGTGTAATAGATGAAGAAAAATCTACAGAAAAAGTTAAACCAAGATTACCGCATGAAGCTAATGTTGGGTATAATGAGTTTCCAAAATCAAATGAAGAGGTATTAAAACAATATCGTCAAACTATGATTGACTTTGCAGAAGCTCGCGAAACTAAAACATGGACTAAGAAATTCGCAGACTTCTATGCACAACCTTCAGGAATAGAAGCTGTAACAAAAGAACTATTAGAAAAAAATGGTTTTGTGAGCAAAAAATAGCAACAAGTATCAGTAAAGAGATATTTGACATAAATTATTTTTTTCTATATAATAATAGTAGAAGAAGTCGGAGAGTAATACCGACTCTAAAAAGAAAATACTCTAAAGTTGATGTAGTCGTAGGAGTCGCGACTCTAAAATAAAGACTCTTTTTTCATATAATAATGGGGATATATTATGGCAAATATAAATAAAAACAGCTTATATTTTCATCTGTTAACAGAGGATTATTTTAATACATATAAAAATTTAGATGAATTTCAAGAAGATGTAGCGAGAGGCCATGGAGTTATGATTTTAGATATCAAGAATTTATTGATTGCCATACCACTACGATCGGGAATTTCTGCAAATTTAAGAAATGCTAGGCATATATTTCCTTATGTTATGTATGAAAGGAATGATGGTAGACAGTGTTTAAAAGCATTAGACTTTAGTAAGCTAACTATCATAGAAAAAAAACATATAGATTATTTAAGAATTTATCACTTTAGTGATATAGAGGAGAAGAAATTTTATTTAAAAAATTCAAATCGTATTTTCACAAGGGTAAAAAATTATGTTCAAACATATATAAACATTTGTTCTAAGATTGAATTGGAGAAGCCAATAACGAAACGAACTTTGCAGCCATATCAATATAGTACGCTTAGAAATTTTCATTCTGTATTGAGTATTTCAATTTCAAAAGAAAAATTTATCAGTCAATTAAGAAAATCATAGTATTAAAAAGTATCTAATTCTAGATGCTTTTTCTTTTATTTTTAAAAGATAAATTATATTCTAAAAATTTTTTTAAAAAAACTATTGTCAAAAAAGGTCAAACATGTTATAATTTATTTAAGGTCAAAAAAGGTCAAAGAAAATTTGACGTTAAAATACTAATTAGACGGGCATAGACCTAAAAAAAAAGACAAAGGAGATTTACAATGGATATTAATAGTTTTACAAATAGTGTGAAAGAAATCTTAGCGAAATCTTCCGAATTTGCAACTGAGAAAAAAAGTCAAAATATTACTAGTGAGATGTTTATAAAAGCGGCTCTTACTGGTAGTAATTTATATAGTGATATATTGGGAAGAATAAATATTGATAAAGCTGCATTGTTAGCTGAGTTAGACAATGAAATCAACAAAGTAAGTGGGGTAGAAGGAGAAAATATCAATTATGCCAGTTACTTGAGTAACGATTTAAATGCTTTATTAATAGAAGCTAATAAGTATAAAGATAAATATGAAGATAAATTTATTTCTTGCGAGCATATTGTTCTTGCAAGTTATGTAAAAAATAGTATAGTGAAAAAATATGTCGATAAAGTTACTACACTTAAACACGTAACTGAAGTTATCGATGGTATAAGAGGAGGTAAGAAAGTTATGAATGAAAATCCAGAAAACAACTACGAAGTATTAGAAAAATACGGACGTGACTTAGTAGAAGCTGCACGTAGCGGTAAAATCGATCCAGTAATTGGTCGTGATGAAGAAATAAGAAATGTAATTAGAATTTTATCACGAAAAACAAAAAATAATCCGGTATTAATCGGGGAACCTGGTGTAGGTAAAACTGCTATCGTTGAAGCATTAGCTCAACGTATCGTTCGTGGTGACGTACCAGAAAGCTTAAAAGACAAAACAGTATTTGAGTTAGACCTTACTAGTTTAGTTGCAGGTGCTAAATATCGTGGTGAATTCGAAGAAAGATTAAAAGCTGTATTAAAAGAAGTTAAAGAACAAGAAGGCAAAATAATCCTATTTATTGACGAAATCCACATGTTAGTTGGTGCAGGTAAAACTGATGGCGCAATGGATGCAGGTAATATCTTAAAACCAATGCTTGCTCGTGGTGAATTACACTGTATCGGTGCAACTACACTTAATGAATATCGTCAATATATCGAAAAAGACTCTGCGTTAGAACGTCGTTTCCAAAAAGTTCTGGTTAAAGAACCAACAGTAGAAGATACAATATCTATCCTGCGTGGTCTTAAAGAAAGATTCGAAGTTTATCATGGTGTTAAAATTTCTGACCGTGCTATCGTAGAAGCTGCAGAATTATCTAATAGATATATCACTGACAGATTCTTACCAGATAAAGCTATAGACTTAATCGACCAAGCTTGTGCTACTATTAAAACTGAAAACTCATCTAACCCCGCAGAGTTAGATACAATCAATCGTAAAGTAATGCAACTTGAAATCGAAGAAAAAGCTTTAAGTAGTGAGGATGACGAAGTATCACAACGTCGTTTAGAAAATTTAAAAGAAGAGCTTGCAAACTTAAAAGAAGAACAAAATAAACTTCAATTGCAAGTAGATAGTGAAAAAGAAAAATTATCTGCGGTAAAAGATCTTCGTGAAAAAATCGATAGAGTTAAATTAGAATTAGAACAAGCACAAAATAACTATAACTTAGAAAAAGCTTCAGAATTACAATACTCAACTTTACCAAAATTAAAACGTGAGTTGGAAGAATTAGAAGAAAAATCTAAACATGAAGATTATAAATTACTAAAACAAGAAGTAACTGAAGATGAAATTGGCTTTATCGTAAGCCAAATGACTGGTATTCCAGTAACAAGATTAGTAGAGACTGAAAAAGAAAAATTACTTAACTTAGCGGATACTATTCATGAAAAAGTTATTGGTCAAGATGAAGCTGTTGAGAGTGTAACTAATGCAATATTACGTTCTCGTGCTGGTATTGCCGATCCAAATAGACCAATCGGTAGTTTCTTATTCTTAGGACCTACTGGTGTTGGTAAAACAGAACTTGCTAAAGCTTTAGCACTTAACTTATTTGATGATGAACGCAATATTGTTCGTATAGACATGAGTGAATATATGGAAAAACACTCAGTCAGCCGTTTAATCGGTGCCCCTCCAGGATACATCGGTTATGAAGAAGGTGGACAACTTACTGAAAGTGTAAGACGTAATCCATATAGTATTATCTTAATGGACGAAATAGAAAAAGCTCATCCAGATGTATTTAACATCTTATTACAACTATTAGATGAAGGTACTTTAACTGATTCTAAAGGTGTAGTAGTAGACTTCAAAAATACAATCATTATTATGACTTCTAATATAGGTTCATTAGAATTATTAGAAGAAGTAAAAGATGGGGTTATTTCTGAAGAAACTCGTAAAAGTGTTACTAACCAACTTTATGGTTACTTCAAACCAGAAATACTTAACCGTATGGATGATATAATTATCTTTAAACCATTGACACAAGATAACATTAAAGGTATTGCTAATAAACTTCTTAATGAGCTTGTTAAACGTGTTGCAGCTAGAAATATTGAACTTAGTTACACACCTGCAATCTCAGAGTGGGTAGCGACAGCTGGATTTGATATGAAGTTTGGTGCACGTCCACTTAAACGATTTATTCAAAGTCATATAGAAAACAAACTTTCTGTAGAACTTATTCGTCATGGTATAGAAGACGGAATGGAAGTCAACCTTGATTACCAAGATGATGAATTAAAAATTGAGATAAAATAGTTTTAAGATAAACCTCGAATTCTTTGGTATATAGTATAAGTAAATCAAAGTGTTCGAGGTTTACTTTTATGGGTTTATAATAATGTTGTATAGAATTCTCTTTTTTATTAGATTTGTTTGTAGTATAATTAAATGTAATTGAATTTTGGTTATGAGGAGGAATGTTGATGAAAATAGCGGTTATAGCTGGGACGCCGATTGACTCGCAACTTGGTGAAGATTTGCTAAAAAAATATGGTTATAAAGATATAGTAAAAATACCTATTTCGAAAAATCCTGTAGAACAAACTACGTTTCAAGCCTTAGATGACAGTGAGCGAGAAGATATAATAGTAGAAATTATAAATAAAATAAAAGAACAACAATGTAGTGCAATTTTTGTTTATTGTAATTCTTTGAGTTCTGTTGTCGATTTTGACAGATTAGCTCTTGAAAACAAAATAAATATTATTACACCGATGCAGATGTATAGAAATTTGGGATTAGAGTATAAATATTTGGCTGTTATGGCTGCGAATTCTCATGGTCTAACTGGTGTAGAAAATAATTTATATTTATCAAACCCAGAGTTGAAAGTTTTTGGTTTGTCGATGTTAGAATTGGTAAAAGCTATTGAGGATAAAAATAGTCCAGATAAAATAGTTGCTGATTTTGATTTTGAAAATTTATTTAAATATTTCGAACAAACAGAAGTAGAGGCTGTAGTTCTAGGTTGCACGCATTTCCCATATATAAAAGAAGAACTTGAAAAAATTACAGAGTTACCAATTATAGATGTTGGTATTTTTATGATAGAAAGCTTAAAAAGAAAATAGCTAAAAAACTAACTAGAAATATATTTTTAGTTAGTTTTTTATAATAAATTATATAAAAAAGTTTTTTCAATTTTCAAAAAATATTGCGAGAAAATACCAAGCATGATAAAATTATAGTGTATAGAAAATAAGGGATGTCTTGTATAACAAATAAAACATTAGTTGTCAAAGCAAGATATAGCTAGTTGTAGAAAAGGATAATTTGTATTTATTATAAAATAAAGAAAAGAGGATAATTTGATGGGATTAGGTACTCTAATTAATGCATTAGGTGTGCTTGCAGGTGGTTTTATCGGGATACTGATAGGTCACAGAATATCAAAAAATATGCAAGAAGCTATTATGAAAGCTGCGGCTATTTCGGTTATATTTTTAGGGATAATTGGCGCGTGTGAACATGCTCTTAGAATTAGTGAAAATAAGGTTGTTTCTCAAGGGGCGATGATGTTAGTTGTAAGTTTAACATTAGGTACTTTGATAGGCGAGCTGCTAAACATTGAGCGCCTTTTTGAAAATTTAGGAATTTATTTGAAAAAAATTACAAATAGCGGTAAAGATAATAGATTTGTAGATTCATTTGTTATGGCCTCACTAACCATTTGTATCGGTGCAATGTCTATATTGGGAGCTATTCAAGATGCACTATTTCATGATTATTCCGTTCTTATGGCAAAAACGGTTTTAGATGGGATAACAATTTTAATATTTACCGCTGCAAATGGTCGTGGAAGTATTTTCTCTGTAGTTCCGTTAGTCATATTTCAAGGAGGAATAACTGTTCTTGCGAAGTTTATAGAACCTATTATGACACCAGCAGCATTAACTAATTTGTCATTAGTTGGTTCAGTTTTGATATTTTGTGTAGGTGCTAATATTATTTGGAAATTAAAAATAAGAATAGCGAATATGCTACCAGCAATAATAATAGCGGTAATCTTTGCGTTTTTACCATTCTAAATAATGACTTTAAGATTAAAATATTAATAACGAAAAATACCTAGAGTGTTAGTTTCTATCCAACACTTTAGGTTTATTTTTTGTATTTATTAACCATGTTTTAACTTGTTTTAGTATAGTGTAGAGTGTAATGGAAATAAGGAGATACTAAAAATGAAAGTACTAAGAAAATTGCTATCTCTGGTGATAGTATTAGCACTTATAGGTGGAGGGGTAACTTATGCTTTAACGCCAAGTGTAGATATAAAAAAATCAGAAAAACTAGAAAATATAAAATCAACAAAAACTATAAATGATTTGAATAGTGAGTTCGCGAGAAATGTTAGTTACAAAAATTCAAAGGCATTAGCGACTGCCAAAATTGATGATGATTTATTGGCATCAATTCTTCAAAACTCTGTTGGGAAAGATTCCCAATTACTAGAAGGAAGTTTTAAATTAGTTGGTAATGGAATCGAAGCTAAATTGCCAGTTAAACTAGGTTTATGGGATACTCAAATATCTGCTAAAATAAGAGTGCTAGGAGCTAATAATAAGGTAGAACTAATTTTAGAAGATGCGAAAATTGGTAAGGTTCCGATACCTGATTTTGCTTTAGAAAAATATTTAAAAGAAGTATTAACAGGAACAGGAGTAAGTATAAACGGAAATACAATTACTATCAAATCACTGGGACTGCCTTTAAAAGTTGAAGGAATAGAAACAGTCGGCGGAAAGATAACTGTTACAGCTTCGCTTAATAATGCTCAGTTGTTAGCTTATAGGTAATAAAATAAAAGGCGTTTTGGAAGATGAAAAATTTAGTTAGCGTAATATTATTTATAGTTATATAAATTATTTTCTGATAATTTGCTATAAAATTCACATAAAACACTTGAAAGTTTATTGCTAATGTAATATAATAAGTCTATCGTGAGTAAAGACAAGGCTAATATGTGGATTATTTAGAGAGAAGCTGGTAGGTGAAAAGCTTCATAAAAGCATAGATAGTTATCACTTTACTTAAAAATAAAATATGACTTAACGAGTGCTCTTAGTAAGAGTTAACAGAGGTGGTACCGTGGACATCGTTCGCCCTCTATAACTTTTACTAGGAGCTTTTTTATATTGAAAGGAGAAACAATGGTAGAATTAAAAGATACATTATTAATGCCAAAAACTGATTTTCCAATGCGTGGAAATCTTCCAAATAAAGAACCTAACTTTTTAAAACGTTGGGAAGAGATGGATTTATACAGAAAAGTATTAGAAAAAAATGCGGGGAAACCTACATATGTTCTTCATGATGGACCTCCATATGCAAATGGGAACATCCACATCGGACATGCATTAAATAAAATTTTAAAAGACTTTATCGTTAAATATAAAAATATGAATGGTTTTGTTTCTAATTATGTTCCAGGTTGGGATACACACGGTCTTCCAATCGAGCAGGTATTAGTAAACAATGGAGTAGATAGAAAATCTATGCCAGCTACTAAGTTTAGAAATAAATGTAAAGACTATGCTCTTAAACAAGTTGATAAACAACGTGAAGACTTCAAAAAACTTGGAGTTATTGGTGATTGGGATAACCCATATTTAACACTTGACCCGAAATTTGAGGCAGAACAAATCCGTGTATTTGGAAAAATGGTAGACAAAGGATATATCTACAAAGGATTAAAACCGATTTATTGGTCACCATCTTCTGAATCAGCTCTTGCAGAAGCAGAAATTGAATACCGCGATCATACTTCGCCATCTATTTATGTTGCATTTGATTTAGTAAGTGAAGATGGAGTCGTAGAAAAAGGAACTAAGTTTGTTATTTGGACAACTACCCCTTGGACATTACCAGCTAACTTAGGTATTGCGGTTCATCCTGATTTTGAATATCAAGTAGTTAAATATAACGGAGAGAACTATTTATTAGCAAAAGAAAGAGTAAACTTCTTAGCTGAACAATTTGGTTGGGAAAATTATGAAGAAGGTAAAGTAATTTTTGGTAAAGAACTTGAATATCTTTTATGTCAACACCCATTTTTAGATAGAACATCTACATTAATCTTAGCTGATTATGTAACACTTGACTCAGGGACTGGATTAGTTCATACAGCACCTGGACACGGGGTTGATGACTATCTTGTTGGTCAAGGGAAATACAAACTTGGAGTATTATCACCAGTTGATAACCAAGGTGTACTTACAGAAGAAGCTGGACAATTTGCTGGTAAATTCGTATTTGATGCAAACAAAGATATTATTACTTACTTAGCTGAAACAGGAGCATTATTAAAACAAGAAAATATTACACACTCGTACCCACATGACTGGCGTAGTAAAAAGCCAATTATCTTCAGATCGACACCACAATGGTTCTGTTCTGTTGATGCATTCCGTTCTGAATTGTTAGAAGCTGTAGATAACACTAAATTCTACAGTGAATGGGGTAAACCAAGATTATATAACATGATTCGTGACCGTGGTGACTGGGTAATCAGTCGTCAACGTGTTTGGGGTGTGCCAATTCCAGTATTCTATGCTGAAAATGGTGAAGCTATCCTTGATAACGAATTAATCGAACATGTAGCGAAAATCTTCGAAGTAGAAGGTTCAAATGTTTGGTTCTACAAAGAAGCTAAAGAATTATTACCTGAAGGATATACTCATCCAGGAAGTCCAAATGGTGAATTCACTAAAGAAATGGATATCATGGACGTATGGTTTGACTCTGGAACATCTCACCAAGGATGTTGTGCAGTTCGTGATGATCTAACTTACCCAGCTGACCTTTACTTAGAAGGAAGTGACCAATATCGTGGTTGGTTTAACTCTTCGTTAATTACATCAGTAGCGGTTTCTGGTGCTGCTCCTTATAAAGAGTTAGTATCTGCAGGATTTGTTATGGATGGTAATGGTAACAAGATGAGTAAATCTCTAGGTAATGTTATTTCACCTAATGATGTTGGTAAACAATTAGGAGCAGAGATTATCCGTCTATGGTCTGCAAGTGTTGATTATACACAAGACGTTCGTATTTCTAATGATATCTTGAAACAAGTATCAGAAACTTATAGAAAAATCAGAAATACTTATCGTTTCTTATTAGGAAATTTATTTAACGGAAGTTTTGATAACAGAAAAGACTTAGTTGAATACGCTGATTTAGAAGAATTAGATAAGTACATGATGATTAAGTTTGAAAAAGTTGTAGCAAATGTTCTTGATTACTATGAAAACTACCAATTCAATAGTATTACTAGTGAACTTACAAACTTCTTCAACGTGGAATTATCTTCATTCTACTTAGACTACGGTAAAGATATTCTTTATATCGAAGGTGAGGATTCGCCAAAACGTCGCAGTATGTTGACAGTTCTTTATGCTATCTTAAGCAAGTCTGTTAGATTATTCGCACCAATCTTGTCATTTACTGCAGAAGAAATTTATGACAATATGCCATACGAAGATGCTGAGTCTGTACATTTATTAGACTTCCCTGAGAAAAATGTAATTGAAGATGCTGTATTAGAAGCAAAATGGGACAAACTTTTAGAAGTACGTGATGATGTTAACAAAGCGTTAGAAGAAAGTCGTAATGAAAAAGTTATCGGTAAATCTCTAGAAGCTGCTGTGGAAATTTACAGTAATGATAGTGAGGTGGTTGAATTATTGAACTCTGTTGATAACTTACATCAATTATTTATCGTAAGTAGTGCAGAGGTAAAAGAAAATGACGGAGCAACTTATGATTTAGCTACTGTAAAAGTAACAAAAGCACAAGGTCATCGCTGTGAACGTTGTTGGAATATTGTGGAAGAAGTAACTGAAGAAAGTCTTTGCTACAGATGTCACGGTATTTTAAATAAATAATAAAGCAGAAAATTCGAGCTAACTTAAGTTAGTTCGAATTTTTTATACTTTATTATCAATAATCCAACTAATAAAAAATATTTTTTATGTCGAGATATAAATATTTTCTGTTAATTTCTTAAAAATTTTTAGAAAAAAATAGAAATTAAAATATGTGATAATCAAGTTAACACCAACTTAAAATCGTTACTTTGTTGTTGCGTTACCATGAAATGAGTGTTATAATTAAATGATGAATAAAAATGATATAATATCATTTTCACAGAAAATATGTCGGAAGGAAAATTTTAATGGCTATTTTAGGAAAATTATTTGATGCTAATAAAAGAGAAGTAAAAAGTTTAGCGAAATTAGCTGATAAGGTATTAGCTAAGGAAGAAGAATATGCTAGTTTTAGTGATGAACAATTACAAAACAAAGCTGAAGAATTTAAAGAATATATTGAAGAAGAAAAAGAAAAAGGAAGAGCAGCTGCTGATATATTAGATGATATATTAGTAGATGCTTTTGCGACTGCACGTGAAGGAGCTTTCCGTGCATTAGGTATGAAACCTTATAAAGTTCAAGTTATGGGTGGTATTGCACTACACCGTGGTGATATTGCAGAAATGAGAACAGGGGAAGGTAAAACTCTTACGGCTACAATGCCTGTATATTTAAATGCTTTATCTGGAGATGGTGTTCACGTAGTAACAGTCAATGAATACTTATCTAAACGTGACGCAGAAGAAATGGGGGTTTTATATAATTATTTAGGATTATCAGTAGGTTTAAATCTAAATTCAATGAATTCTGAAGAAAAAAGAGCTGCGTATAATGCGGATATTACTTACTCAACAAATAATGAGTTAGGTTTTGACTATTTACGTGATAATATGGTGAAATCTGTAGAAGCTCGTGTGCAACGCCCACTGAATTATGCAATCATCGATGAGGTTGACTCTGTTTTGATTGATGAAGCGAGAACACCTCTTATTATTTCAGGAGAAGGACAAGAGTCTACATCATTATATCAAGTAGCTAATGCTTTTGTTAAGACGTTGAAACGTGCCGAGGAAGAAGATGGTAGCGATGGAGATTATACTTTAGATGTAAAAACTAAAGCTATTCAACTTTCTGAAAAAGGTATAGATAAAGCAGAAAGTTATTTCGGATTGAAAAATCTTTATGAATTAAAAAATGTAGATTTAACACATCACATAAACCAAGCATTAAAAGCAAATTATACTATGGCACTTGACGTAGACTATGTAGTTGCAGAAGATGGGGAAATTCTAATCGTTGACCAATTTACAGGACGTACAATGCCAGGACGTCGTTTTTCTGAAGGATTACACCAAGCTATTGAGGCTAAAGAAGGCGTAGCTATCCAAAAAGAAAGTAAAACAATGGCGACTATTACATTCCAAAACTTCTTTAGAATGTATAAAAAACTTAGTGGTATGACGGGTACAGCTAAAACAGAAGAAGAAGAATTTAGAAATATTTATAATATGTATGTAACGACAATACCAACAAATAAACCTATTATTAGAATAGATGCTCCGGATTTTATTTACTCTACTATGGAAGCCAAATTTAATGCGGTTGCTCGTGAGGTTAAAGAATGTTACGATAGAGGACAACCGGTCCTTTTAGGTACAGTATCTATCGAAACCAGTGAATTGGTTTCTAGACTTCTGTATAAATATGGAGTTCCTCATAAAGTACTGAATGCTAAACAAAATGAAAGTGAAGCAGAAATTATCAAACAAGCAGGACAAAAAGGTTCTATTACGATTGCGACCAACATGGCTGGACGTGGTACGGATATTAAACTAGGTGAGGGAGTTCGTGAACTAGGTGGTTTGGCTGTAATTGGTACAGAACGTCATGAATCACGCCGTATAGATAATCAGTTACGTGGGCGTTCTGGACGTCAAGGTGACCCGGGATATAGTAGATTCTATCTATCTTTAGAAGATGAGCTTATGGTTCGTTTCGGTGCTGACAGATTGCAAAAACTTATGGGTAAAACAGATGATACACCTCTTGAAAGTAAAATGGTTAGCCGCTCTGTAGAAAGTGCTCAAAAACGTGTAGAAGGTAACAACTACGATGCACGTAAACAAGTTCTTCAGTATGATGATGTTTTACGTAAACAACGTGAAATTATGTATGCTGAAAGAAATGAAGTTTTAGAAAATGAAGTAGTTACTGATATTATTGATAGAATGACAGAAGAAGCAGTTGAGAAAACTATCGAATATGCAACTCAAACATTAGAAGCACATAGCGAAAAAGAAGAAACAGAAGAAATTGTAAAATCACTAAATGAAAAATTCTTAGGACAATGTCCTATAAAAGAAGATGAGTATAGTGAAGTTATGTCTGATGAAGAAATTAAACAACTTGCTCTTGAAAAAATTAATAATGAATATGAACAAAAGCGCGAGCTTCTTGGTGATGAGACTATGAATTCATTTGAAAGATACATTCTTTTAAATGTAATAGATGATCGTTGGACAGACCATATCGACCAAATGGACCAACTGCGCAAAGGTATTTTCTTACGTTCATATGGTCAAATAGATCCGCTTCGTGAATATAAAAACGAAGGACATGAAATGTTTGAATATATGATAGACGAGATAGAATGCGAAGTAGTTGCTAACTTATTACGTATCAGGGTTGAACGACATGAAGAAATTGAGCTTAAAGAAGAAAAAACTAACCTTGTTACTAATGATAGCAAAGAGCATATTGCACGTGGTCCAGTAAGAAGTGCATCTCGTGAAGAGAAAAAAGCACGTATCAAGGAACGTAAACAACGCGTTAAAGAGTTAAAAGCTCAAAAACAAAAAGAAAAGAAATAGTATTTTAATAGATAAGGAAGCTTATAGTATAAGTTTCCTTATCTTAAATTATATAATATATATTTATAATTTACATGGAGTGGTTTTTATGGAAAAAATAGAAGAATTAAAAAGAATTATTGAAGAAAGTAGTAATATAGTTTTTTTTGGTGGTGCTGGGGTTTCTACCGAGTCAAATATACCAGATTTTCGTAGTGCTAATGGAGTGTTTAGTATTGAGTTAGGACGTCATTTCACACCGGAGCAACTGGTATCACGTACGATGTTCGAGAAGTACCCAGAAGATTTTTTTAAATTTTATAAAGAACATCTGGTATATCCAGATGCTAAGCCTAATAAAGCACATTATTTTTTGGCAGAACTTGAGAATAAAGGAAAACTTCGTGCTGTTATTACGCAAAATATCGATACTTTACATGAAATAGCAGGAAGTAAAAATGTTTTAAAACTTCACGGTACGGTAGACAGTAATTATTGTCGCAAGTGTGGAAAACATTATAACTTAGAGGAGTTTTTAGCAAAAGAGAGTATTATTCCTCTATGTGAGTGTGGTGGTATTATAAAACCATATGTTACGTTATATGAAGAAGAATTGGATATGACGGTATTTAGTTCTGCGATTAAGTATATAGAGCAGGCAGAGGTTTTAATAATAGGTGGAACATCTCTTAGTGTCTATCCAGCCGCAAATCTAATAAGATATTTTAGAGGAAAGCATTTAGTAGTTATAAATAAAACTTCAACTTCTCAAGATAGAATGGCAACATTGGTTATTAGTGGAAAAATAGGGGAAGTTTTTGAAAAGATGAATAATATATAATATGAAATTATATTTAATTAAACGAGAAAGGAGATTTTATGAATATTATCAGGAAAATCGGGTGGTTTTTAAAACTCGAAAAGAAACGATATATAGTAGGAATACTTGCATTATCGTTGGTAAGTGTTTTTAACTTAATACCACCTCGAGTTATAGGAAATGTTGTTGATAATATTTCATCAGGTGAGTTGACAAATAAGTATTTGCTTATAAATGTAATTTATTTAGTATCAGCAGCCTTAATAATGTATGGCTTAAGATATGTCTGGCGTTTGTATATCTTTGGCACAGCGTATAACCTTGGTAGACTATTGCGTTTTAGATTATTTCAACACTTTACAAAGATGTCTCCATCGTTTTATCAAAAATATCGTACAGGTGATTTGATGGCACACGCAACAAATGATATTAATGCTGTCGTAATGGTTGCAGGTGGAGGTGTAATGTCTGCAGTTGATGCGTCTATTACAGCCTTGGTAACTTTGGGAACAATGGTGTTGCTAATAAGTCCAAAATTAAGTTTTATAGCTATACTACCACTACCATTTATGGCATATGCAGTTAATAAATTAGGTGAAAAAAACTATGAAAGTTTTAAAGAAGCACAGGAATCATTTTCTGATTTAAACAGTAAAGTTCAAGAAAATGCTTCGGGTGTTCGCGTTACGAAGTCATTTGGTTATGGTAATGATGAAATAGAAAGTTTTAAAGAAATTAATAAAAAAGTGTTTATTAAAAACATTACCGCTTCTAAATATAACGCATTGTTTAATCCCATGGTTCTTGTCTTTGTCGGATTTTCATATACTTTAACTCTAATTTTTGGTGGTATTTTCATTTCTAATGGAGAGATGACCGTTGGGGAATTAGTAACTTTTGTTACATATTTAGATATGTTAGTCTGGCCACTTCAAGCAATAGGGTGGTTGTATAATATTGGTCAGCGTGGTGATGTTTCTTATGGGCGTATTGAAAAATTACTAGCTGAAGAAAGCTCTGTAAAAGAAATGGCAAAAGAAGGATTAGTAGCAGTCAATGGTCGATTAGAATATAATATTGATAATTTTTCATATCTGGATAAATCAACGTTATCAGAAATTAAATTTTCTATAGAGAAAGGTCAAACGCTTGGTATCGTAGGAGTTACAGGTTCTGGAAAGACAACATTATTGAAGTTATTACTGCGAGAATATGATGTGGTCGATGGCGAGATTCTTTTAAACGGTGAAAATATTAAAAATTATAAATTAAAAGATCTTCGTAGCTTAATAGGATATGTTCCTCAAGATCAAGTATTATTTGCAATGTCTATAAAAGAAAATATCCGCTTTGCTGATCCATCATATTCGAATGAAAGGGTAGAAGAAGTAACAAAACTTTGTGGTTTATATGATGATGTTAAAAATATGCCTGATGGACTCGACACTATTATTGGAGAAAGAGGCGTTTCATTATCTGGAGGTCAAAAGCAACGTATAGCAATGAGTCGTGCTTTAATAATGGATCCTGATATTTTAATACTAGATGATTCTCTATCAGCAGTTGATGCTAAAACAGAAAATCTTATTTTAGAAAATCTAAGAAAAGAGAGAAAAGGAAAAACAACGATTATTACAGCGCATAGATTATCCGCTATTGTTCATGCTGATTTAATTATCGTTATGGATAATGGAAAAATTATTGAACGTGGAACGCATGATGAGTTGCTTGCACAAAATGGTTGGTATAAAGAAACATACAGTAGCCAACAGTTAGAAGAAAAGTTGAAAGGAGGATATTAAGTTGAAAAAGAATAACACTTTTTTTAGATTGCTTAGTTATATGATAAGATATAAAACTTTAACAGCAGTCGCTTTAACATTTATCCTTCTGACAACTATTGTAGCTACTGCAATTCCACTTTTGGCTCAATATTATATTGATAACTATATAACAAAAGGTATTGCAAGTGCAGGTATTGGCTTATTAATAGTTTATTATGGACTATTTTTATTTAGAGTTATTTCTACCTTTATAGGTGAATATTACTTTTCAAAAGTTGCGTATAGTATAGTCAGCGATTTGCGTGAGGAGAGCTTTACAAATCTTCAAAAATTAAGAATGGCTTATTTTGATAGAACTCCTGTAGGTTCGATTGTTTCAAGATTAACAAATGATACACAAGCAGTTGCTGATATGTTTGGAACGATTTTTTCAAGTTTTTTAAATACTATTTTGATGTTTATTGTCACTATAGGAGCTATGATTTCACTTAGTCCAACCCTAACAGTTCTTATGATATTATTTCTTCCAATAATGATAGGTTCAGTTTATTTGTACCAAAGATTATCTAGTAAATTAGTAGAAATTACTCGTGCTAAACTTAGTGAATTAAATACAAAATTATCGGAATCGATAGAAGGCATGAGGATTATTCAGGCGTTTAATCAAGAGGAACGCTTAATAAAAGATTTTGAAGAAGTAAATAAAGAGCATTTACATTATATGAGTCGTTCTCTATCAATAAATAGTCTGTTGCTTCGACCAGCTATGGCATTGTTTAAAATTTTAGCATATGGAGTAATATTGACTTATTTTGGACTTAGTTGGCAGACAGCAGGTTTTACAGCGGGGATAATTTACGCATTTATTCAATATACAAATCAGTTGTTTAATCCTCTTATAGAACTTATGCAAAATTTTTCCATTTTACAGACATCTATGATAGCTGCAGGACGCGTTTTCGAACTTATTGATAATAAGGAATATGAACCTGCTCAAAAGGATAGTAATTATAAAATTGAAGAAGGAAATATTGAATTTAAAAATGTGAGTTTTTCTTATGATGGGAAGAATGATGTTTTGAAAAATATTTCGTTTAAGGTAAATAAAGGAGAAACTATTGCTTTTGTAGGTTCAACTGGTTCTGGGAAATCATCAATAATAAATCTATTTTTAAGATTTTATGAATTTGACCGTGGGGAAATTCTGGTTGATGGACGGGATATAAAAGATTATTCAATGAAAGAATTACGAAATAAAATAGGTTTAGTATTACAAGATCCATTTTTGTATCATGGAACCATTGAATCAAATATAAAGATGTATAATAAATCTTTAACTGAAAGTGATATCAAAGCGGCTGCTGAATTTGTCGATGCTAATGAATTTATTATGCAACTTCCTGAAAAATATAAAAGTCCAGTTACAGAACGTGGTTCAACTTTTTCAAGTGGACAACGTCAGCTACTTACTTTTGCAAGGACTATAGCTGCTCAACCGAAAATTTTGATTTTGGATGAAGCGACAGCAAATATTGATTCTGAAACAGAAGAAATAATACAAAACTCATTGAAGAAAATGAGAAAGGGACGTACAACGATAGCAATAGCGCATAGATTATCCACTATTCAAGATGCAAACTGTATTTATGTACTTGATAAAGGTGAGATAATTGAAAGTGGTACACATACTAAGTTGTTACAACAAAAAGGAACATATTATAAAATGTACCAGCTTCAAGCAGGGATGTTAAATGTAGAAAAAACCTCTAACTAGTTTATTAGTTAGAGGTTTTAGTATTAGAATTTAACTCTTTCTTCTATATATTGTTTTAATTCTGAAATAGCGATACGAGTTTGTTCCATTGTGTCACGTTCACGAACAGTTACCATACCATCATTTTCAGATTCGAAGTCATAAGTGATACAGAATGGAGTACCGATTTCATCTTGACGACGATAACGTTTACCGATAGAACCAGTTTCGTCAAAATCTACCATAAAATTAGCTGAAAGTTGTGAATAAACTTCACTTGCTTTATCACTTAGTTTTTTAGAAAGTGGTAGTATAGCTGCTTTATATGGCGCTAAGGCTGGGTGGAATTTAAGAACTGTACGAGTATCGTTTTCTCCTACTTCTTCTTCATTATAGGCATCACATAAGAATGCTAGTAGTACACGGTCAACACCAACAGACGGCTCTATACAATATGGAATATATTTTTCATTAGTAAGAAGATCTTGATAAGTCATATCTTGACCTGAGTGCTCCATATGTTGTTTTAAATCATAATCTGTTCTTGAAGCAACTCCCCAAAGTTCTCCCCATCCAAATGGGAACTTAAACTCGATATCAGTTGTTGCATTAGAATAGTGAGAAAGTTCTTCTGGATCGTGATCACGAAGACGAATGTTTTCTTTTGTCATACCTAAATCTAATAACCAGTTTTCACATATATCTTTCCATTTTGCATGCCAGTCTAACTCTGTTCCAGGTACACAGAAGAACTCAAGTTCCATTTGTTCAAATTCACGAGTACGGAAGATGAAGTTACCAGGTGTTATTTCATTACGGAATGATTTACCAATTTGACCAATACCGAATGGTAGTTTTTTACGCATACTACGTTGAACATTTTTGAAGTTAACAAAAATACCTTGTGCAGTTTCTGGGCGTAGATAAATTTGGCTTGTAGAATTTTCTACAACACCTTGGTTTGTTTTGAACATAAGGTTGAATTGTCTAATATTAGTAAAGTCATGTTTTCCACATTCTGGACATTTTATGTTTTCACGTTCGATAATATTTTCTAGTTCTTCGAATGGCAGACCATCAACAACAACATCCTCATTTTTCTCTTTGAAGTAATATTCTTCAATAAGTTTATCAGCGCGAAGACGAGATTTACATTCTTTACAATCCATCATTGGGTCAGAAAAGTTTCCTACGTGTCCTGATGCTTCCCAAGTACGTGGATTCATAAAGATAGCAGCATCTAATCCAACGTTATATGGTGATTCTTGAATGAATTTTTTCCACCATGCTCTTTTAATGTTATTTTTTAGTTCGATACCTAATGGACCGTAATCCCAAGTATTAGCTAATCCACCATAAATTTCAGATCCTTGAAATACGAATCCTCTGTTTTTTGCAAGAGATAAAATTTTCTCCATGATTAAATTCCTCCTTTAAAATAAAATATCCCTAGATATACTCTAAAGTATACCTAGGGACGAAATAAATTCCGCGGTTCCACCCTGATTAGTAAAAACTCATCTTTAATATTTACATGTAATGTATATTATGCCAAATATTTTGCTGAACTTTCACCATCAACAGCTCGCTACTATATTTATATATATTATTCTAACATTTAACTAAAAAACTTTCAAGGGAAAGATTAAAAAATTATTTTAATTGTTCGTGATTTATTGTAAGTATAAAGTATAAGTGCTATAATAAACTAATATTAAATTATTGAGGAGGTTATATGAGAATTTCATTTCAAAGAGGCGATATAAAAAACCTTATAACAACTGGTGTTATTTACTTTACAGCAGTATTTTTTCTACCGACACTATTACCACAAACTTTAAGTGTGCATTTGCGATTAAATATTGCTTTAGGATTATCAACATTAGCAACTATCATTATGTTTTTCATAGCATCTAAATCACATAATGATATTGATCGAGGAAAAAGAGAATCAAATATTTTAATGATCATAGCAATAGGATTAGCAGGGTTTGTAGCGATGATGCTGGTGCAAGGTATTATAAATGGATTATTACAATACTTAGCTAAAATTTTTGAGTTTCAAGCAAGTAGTAAAAATACAAGTAATGTTGTTCAAATAATAAAATTAAATCCGTTATTTATAGGATATGTTGTTTTTTTAGGACCGATAATGGAAGAATTATTCTTTAGAAAAGCGGTTTTTGGATATTTTTATGATGTTATGTTAGGTAGTAAGCAATGGATTAGATTTACTATTCCTGCCCTAATAACGGGGATATTATTTGCTATTCCACATGATGGATTTTCTCCAATTATGGTATTATATATAATGATGTCGTTTGTTTTTAGTTTTTTATATTTAAAAACTAAAAGTATCATTACGCCGATGATAGCACATATTGCTATGAATATGATGGTAGTAATAGTTCAACTTGCAATACAGTAGAGGAGGCATTATGTCATCAAAAAATTGGTTATCGACGAATTACTTTTTGCAATTTGCAGTTAATGGAGTATTTTTACCATTTTGGATTTTGTATCTCACAGGAGTGAAGAATTTAACTGTTTTGGAAGCAAGTACAATATTTTCGATGTTATATCTTGCCAGATTTTTAGGTGGAATTTTTTTGAATCCATATTTATTGAAGAGATATAATATTAGTTTATCTTTAAAGATATCGGTGATAGCTGGTATCTTACTTGCACTGAGCTATGGAATTACAAATAACAAAATAATCTTGACTCTTATAACATTTATGTTTGGTCTAGTTTATTATACAGTTGCACCATTTATAGAAAGTTTGGCATCTTTATTTTTAAAAGAAGAAGGCATTGATTACGGAAAAGCAAGGACATGGGGATCTGTAAGTTTTACATTGGTTGGAATAGCTGCAGGTGGTATTATAGGATATGTAGGAAGTGTCGCACTGTATTATATACTTATTATATTATTAGTTTTATATGTGGTTTTTATGTTTCTGCCTCAACCTAAGCTAGTTCGTACTCTTACTGTTAATAAAAGTGATAACAATAATGCAGGTAAATTATATAGTTGGGTACTAAAAGATAAAAATGCAATATTACTTATTCTAGTTGTATTTTTATATCAGCTATCACATACGGCGTATAATAATTATAATGCATTATATTTAGAAAGTATGAACATAAACGCTAAGTGGTTGTCGGGATTAATTCTAAACATTTCCGTTATAGCCGAAATTTTGTTTTTTATTTTTTCAAAAAAAATAATAGGGAAGATAAAACCAACTCAACTGTTAGTTTTTTGCGGGATTGGAGCAATAATAAGATGGCTTATGTTAGCGATATTTCATAATATATATGTATTTGTTGTAATGCAAACTTTTCATGCAATAACTTTTGCTGTTGGTCATATAGCTTTTATTTTAATTTTAAATAATAGATTTAATACAGAAAAAATAATTGATATGCAAATCTTATATACAGCGATATGCTACCAACTTAGCATGACCATTGGTCTTTATATTATGGGGGCAATATGGGATATAAATTCATCCTTAGTGTTTTATGTATCTGCAGGAATCGCTCTAGTAGGAACGATATTTGCAACAAGAATTAGAGAAAAATAAAATTTAGAAGAGGAATCATAATTTATTAGATTATGGTTCTTTTTTGATATAAGTATATTTGGCTGAATATAGAAATAAGAATAATATTTTGAATATTACTAAAAAACTTGGAAAAATATTAATATAATATTAAAATATAATTGTAAGTAGTTATGGAGGTATTTGTATGATTAAACATTTGTTTTCTGATATGGATGGGACTGTTTTGAATAGTAACGGACAAATGAGCGAATTTACGATAAAAACAATAAAGGAAAGTGGATTGCCATTTACTTTAGTATCAGCTCGTTCTCCGCAAAAAATGGAAGAAATAATAAATAATCTTGGTATTGATGGAATTCATGTTGCATTTAATGGCGGCTTGATTTTTGAGAAAAATAATAAAAAAAATACAATATTACATAGTGTACCGTTGGAGTATAATTTAGCAAGAAGATTGGTATTAGATATAAGAAATAAGTTTGAAAATATTGGTATTAGTCTCTATGATGAATCATATTGGAATACAGATTTAGAAACTATGGGCATAAAAAGAGAATATAATATAGTAAAAGTAGGTTACAAGATTGTAAATTTTAAAAATTATTTAGAAAATACGAATAAAACAATTTATAAAGTATCATTTATTGAGCATGACGAAGAAGTTTTTAAAAAATTGATAGATTATGTAGAAGAAAACTATTCTAAAGAACAGTTAACTATTCAAAAATCTTTAAGTGGCTATTTAGAAATTACGCATATTAATGCAAAGAAATCAAAGGGTATTGAGTACATACAAAAACTTGAAAAATTGGAGAAGAATGAACTAGCAGCTTTTGGAGATGGTCAAAATGATATACCAATGTTTGAAAGTGTTGGGCATATAGTAGTTATGGAAAATGCTACTGAAGATGTGAAAAAATATGCGGACTTTATTACGAAATCTAATAATGATGATGGCGTTGCATATGCGATTGATAAGTATATAAAAAATATTTAGCATGATGTAGATAGTGGAGGACTAAAATGAATAAGTACATTAAAAACTTAGAAAAAGAATTTTCTATAATAAAAAATGGCTTCAAAGAGCAAGAAAAAAAAGCGATAAATGATTATAAATCAAATGGTATTGAATATATAAAAGAATTGGCTTTTCTAGCATATCATTCTGATGTTTATCAAGTGAGAATGTACGGTGTATTCCTTTTTGGTTATTTGTCTACAGATAAAGAAATTTTGACATTTATGAGAGAAGAAGTTTCTAAAGATGAGAATTGGAGGGTTCAGGAAGTATTAGCTAAGTCGTTTGACGAATTTTGTAAATCAATAGGGTATGAAAAAACACTTACTGTTATTGATGGATGGCTAAATCATGATAATCCTAATACAAGAAGAGCAGTAACGGAAGGTTTAAGAATATGGACAAGTAGACCATACTTTAAAGAAAATCCCAAAGAGGCTATCAGAAGAATAGCGAATTTAAAAGAGGATAAGAGTGAATATGTAAGAAAATCAGTGGGGAATGCACTAAGGGATATAAGCAAAAAGTTTCCAGAATTAATTAAAGATGAATTGAATACTTGGAAGTTGGAAAATAAAGAAATTAATCAAGTGTATATGTTAGCAAATAAATTTATTAAGGAAAAACAATAATATATATTTAAACCAGAAGTAATCAAAACAGTAGATTTTAAAAGTTTACTGTTTTTTATTTACTCTTATTTTACCGAAGAGTGTATAACAAAAATATATGTGAAGATAATTCATATAAATACTTGATTAAATGCTATTAAAGGAGTATAATGGAATTATAAACGGACGTTAAAATTAAAATTAAAAATAAATAGTTTAAAAAACGAACTATTTGTTTTAAAAAGGAGTTAAATGTATGAAAGTAGCGGTAATAATGGGTTCAAATTCGGATTATACTACTATGATTGAAACGTGTAATCTTTTAGAGCAATTTGAAATCCCTTATGACAAAAAAGTAGTTAGTGCTCATAGAACGCCAGATCTTCTAGTAGAGTTTTCTAAAAATGCTAGAAAAAATGGTTATTCTCTTATAATAGCTGCTGCAGGAGGTGCGGCTCATTTACCAGGTATGGTAGCTTCAATGACAACATTACCTGTAATAGGAGTACCTATTAAGTCTAGTACTCTTAGTGGAGTAGATTCTCTATATTCAATAGTACAGATGCCTGCAGGAGTTCCTGTTCTTACTATGGCAATAGGAGTTGCTGGTGCTAAAAATGCAGCAATTAGCGCACTATCAATTTTGGGAATGACGAATGAAAATTATGAACAGAAATATTTAGATTTTAAAAAAGAACAAGAACGTATAGTATTGGAAGAGATGAAGATATGATAAAAACAATTTTACCAGGAAAAACAATAGGAATAATTGGTGGTGGACAACTTGGGCGAATGCTTGCTATGAGCGCAAAAGAGATGGGCTACAAGATTGCTATTTTAGATCCAAGCGACATGTGTTGCGCCAAAATTTTTAGCGATATATTTATTAAAGCAAATTTTGATGATTTCGAAAAAGTAGAGGAACTATGTAAGCATAGTGATGTTATTACTTTTGAGTTCGAAAACATTGATGCTGATGCACTAAATAAATTGGAAAAAAAATATAATTTCGTTCAAAGTTCGGAAGTATTGCGTATTACTCAACATAGGTATTATGAAAAAGAATTTGCGAGAAGTTTGGAAATACCAACCGTTGATTATATTCATATTGAAGATGATACAAATATTGATATAAATAAAACTTATTTAATGAAAACTTTACGCTTTGGTTATGACGGAAAAGGTCAGAAAAAAATATCTAAAAAGGAAGATATAGAAAAGCAGACTATATTAGAAGAACTAGTAGAACTTGATAAGGAAATATCAGTTGTTGCTGTTAAAGATAAGTATGAAGTTCAGATTGTTGCTGTTGTAGAGAATGAACATCGTAACAATATTTTATATCGTTCAAAAGTTCCGACGTCAGCTACAGCAGAACAAGAAAAGCTTGCAATAGAATACACAAAAAAAATACTAGATAATATAGAATATTTCGGTATACTTACCGTTGAGTTTTTTATAAGCAATGGGAAAGTAATTTTTAATGAGATTGCACCACGTGTCCATAACTCTGGACACATAACTATGCAAAGTGCAACAAAAAGTCAATTTAGAGCACATATTGAAGCTATATGCGGCTTAAGAGTTGGTATGATTGAAAACCGTGAGACGACTTTATACAACATACTAGGTCAGGATGAAGATTATTTTAAAAATCTAATTACTAAAAAACAAGGTTATTTACATCTTTACGAAAAAGAAGCTCGTGAAAATAGAAAAATTGGTCATATTAACTTTTATGGTGATGTACATTTAGGAGGATACGATGAGTAATAAAAGAATTTTTATAAAAAAACGTCAAGGATATAACAAGGAAGAATTACAGCTGAAAGATGCACTTAATCTAGAATACAATCTAGGTTTAGGAAACGTACAGGTGTATGTTATTTATGATATTTATAATATTGATGAAGAAACTTATAAACTAGCTAAAACTTCGGTATTTTCTGAAGTCGTTGTTGATGAGGTTTTTGAAAGTATTAATCTAGAAGATGGGAAATATTTCGCTTACGAAGTGCTTCCTGCTCAATACGATCAAAGAGCTGATAGTGCGACTCAGTGTATAAAGTTGCTTAATACAAAAAGTGAAGCAACTGTTAGAAGTGGTAAGCTAGTTATTTTTGATAAAAAATTAAATTCAGATGAACTAAAATTAGTTGAAAATTATTTAGTAAATCCTATCGAAGCAAGAGTTAAAGATTTATCGGTATTAGAATTTTCACTAAATTCTGAACCTAAACCTCTTAAAAAACTGGATGGATTTTTAGAATATTCTCACTTGCAGTTAGAAACTGTAAAAAAAGAATTTTCTTTAGCAATGAATATAGTAGATTTAGAATTTATTCAAAGTTATTTTAAAACAGAAGGACGTGCTCCTACGGAAACTGAAATTTATGTTCTTGATTGTTATTGGAGTGATCACTGCCGTCATACAACATTTGAAACAGTTCTTGATGAAATTAATATTGAATCTGAACTTTTCAAAAAGGAAATGCAAGATGCGTTTGATTACTATCTAAAAGTTCGTGGAGAGCTTAATCGTGAAGATAAGCCATTAACACTTATGGATATGGCAAGTATTATTGGTAAATATCATGTTGGTATATTAAATGATGAAAATATCGAAGTAAGTGAAGAAATTAATGCATGTTCATTCTTTACAACTATTCAAAATAAAGGTAAAGAAGAACGTTGGTTAATTCAGTTTAAAAACGAAACACATAATCACCCAAGTGAAATTGAACCATTTGGTGGAGCAAGTACTTGTATAGGAGGAGCTATTCGAGATCCACTATCAGGACGTAGTTATGTATATCAAGCTATGCGTATCTCTGGAAGTGGAAATATTCTTCAAAAACGTGAAGATACTTTAGCACATAAACTTCCACAGGTAGAGATAGCAAAAGGAACAGCGCACGGTAACTCATCGTATGGGAATCAAATCGGTCTAGCAACAACGTTTGTTCGTGAGATTTATGATGATAGTTATGTTGCTAAACATATGGAAGTCGGAGCTGTTGTAGGGGCTGTAAAAGAAGGAGATTATAAACGTGAAACTTTAGTCGCTGGAGATATTGTTGTGATGATTGGTGGTCGTACTGGTCGTGATGGTATCCAAGGCGCTAGTGGTTCAAGTGTTGAGCATACTAACGATTCTTTAGAAACTATGTCAAGTCAAGTACAGAAAGGTAATGCTCCTGAAGAAAGAAAATTACAAAGGTTGTTTAGAAAACCAGAAGTTACTAGACTTATTAAAAAATGTAATGACTTTGGTGCTGGCGGAGTTTGTGTTTCTATCGGAGAGTTATCAGACGGTATTGAAATTCACCTTGATAAAGTTTTAACAAAATATAAAGGGCTTAATGCGACAGAACTTGCTACTAGTGAATCGCAAGAGAGAATGTCTGTTGCGATTGACAAAAAAGATTATGATGCATTTGTTCGTGAATGTGAAAAAGAAAATATTGAGTATGCACATGTTGCGACTGTAACAGACCGTCGCCGCTTAGAAATGTACTACAATGATGAAAAAGTAGTAGATATGAGTGCAGATTTCTTAGAAACAAGTGGGGTAAGACAACATACTAAAGCAACATTAGTGGATAATAAAGCTGAAAATCCATTTACAGATAAAGAATTTTCTAGAGAAGCTGTGTTAAAAGAACTTGGAGAATTAAATGTAACTTGCCAAAAAGGATTAGCTTCAAAATTCGACTCTTCAATTGGAGCTTCAACAGTTCTTATGCCATTTGCAGGTCGCCATAAACTTACACCTGTTCAAGCAAGTGTTCAAGCATTACCAACATTGCACTCAACAAGCGATACGGCAACGATCCTTACATATGGATTTATTCCGAAAATTTCATACTATTCACCATTTTTATCTTCTATCTACGCAGTGTTAGAATCAGTAGCTAAAGTTTATGCAGTCGGTGGTACACGAGAAAGTCTTTACTTCTCATTCCAAGAGTATTTCGAAAAACTTGGTAAAGATAGTTCTAAATGGGGTAAAGTTACTCAAAGTTTATTAGGAAGTATTTATGCTCAACGTGAAATTGGTCGCCCAAGTATTGGCGGAAAAGATAGTATGTCAGGAACGTTCAATGATCTTAATGTTGTAGAAACACTAATTTCATTTGCCTGCGTGCCTGTAAAAATAAATGATGTTATAACTCCAGATTTAAAAGAAGTTGGAAACAAACTTTACTATGTGCCAGTAGTAAAAGATGAAAAAGGATATCCAGATATTGCAGCTACTTTAGAAAATTATGAACTTGTTCATAAATATATTAAAGAAGGTAAAGTAGTTTCAGCATATGTTCAAGAAGAAGGTAGCTTAGCCGCTTCTCTAGTAAAAATGTCATTAGGTAACGATTTAGGATTTGAAGTAGAAAAAGAAAATGTTTTAAACTTTGATCCAGCATCATTAGTAGTGGAAGCAAAAGAAAAATTACCATTTGAATGTATTGGTAAAGTAAGCAGTAGAATTATAATAAACAATGAATTATTTACACATAATGATATATATGAAGCTTATACAGCTACTCTAAATGATATTTATCCGATGTATCAAAACGAAGATAAAGGAACTGTAGAAAATCTTCACACAGAAAATAAAGGACGAAAATATTATCCAGAATATGTAGAGAATGTAAAAGTAGTTATACCTGTCTTCCCTGGTACGAACTGTGAGTATGATAGTGAGAAAGCATTTATTGAAGCAGGAGCAACTCCTACGACAGTAGTAATCAGAAATACTCGAGAAAATGATATTGATGAATCTATTGACGAATTTGTAAGTGCAATAGAAAAATCACATATTATCATGTTCCCAGGTGGATTTTCTAGTGGAGATGAACCAGACGGAAGTGCTAAGTATATTGTTAACTTCTTAAAAAATGAAAAGGTAAAAAATGCTATTCACAAACATTTAGCTGAGAAAAAACTTATATTAGGAATCTGTAATGGATTCCAAGCATTGCTTAAATCAGGATTACTTCCTTATGGAGAAGTTCGTGAATTAAATGAAGATGATTTGACATTATACAGAAATGATAGTTATGAACATATTTCAACAACAGCATTTACTCGTGTAGCAAATGCAAATTCACCTTGGTTACAAGATTTTACAATCGGAACTGAACACGAAGTGGTATTTAGTCATGGAGAAGGAAAAGTAGTTGGTCTTAATATAGACAAATTCAAACACTTAATTGCTTTCCAATACTGTGATTTTAATGGAAATGCAACATTAAATGGTAGATTTAACCCTAATGGATCTTACTTAGCAACAGAAGGTTTAATAAGTGAAGATGGACTTATCCTTGGTAAGATGGGACACAGTGAACGTTTTGGAGAAAGTTTATATAAAACAAATACAATAAAAGTCAAACAAGATATATTTAAAAATGGTGTAAATTATTTCAAAGGGGAAAAATAAAATGAAATTACTATACGAAGGAAAAGCAAAACAATTATTCGAATGTGAAAATAAAGATGAAATTTATGTTCATTATAAAAATAGTGCGACAGCATTTAATGGAGTGAAAAAAGAAGAATTTGAACATAAAGGAATTTTTAACAACACAATTACTTCTTTAATCTTTGAATATTTAGAAAAAGAAGGTGTTGAAACACATTTTATAAAAAAAATTAATGAAACAGACCAACTTTGTAAACATGTTACGATAATTCCGTTAGAAGTTATTGTAAGAAACATAGTAGCAGGTTCAATGGCTAAAAAGTATGGCATAGAAGAAGGAAAAAAATTAGCAAAACCTGTTTTTGAACTTAGCTATAAAAATGATGATTTGAATGATCCTCTTATTAATGATGACCACGCTGTGGCATTAGAAATAGTAACAGAAGAAGAACTTGCGAATATACGTGAGCAAGCTTTAAAAATTAATTCTTTACTTCAAAAATTATATTTAAAAGCAAACTTAGTATTAGTAGATTTCAAAATTGAATTTGGAAAAGATAAAAATGGTAAAATCATTTTAGCTGATGAAATTTCTCCAGATACATGCCGACTTTGGGATAAAGATACAAATGAGAAATTAGATAAAGATAGATTTAGACGTGATTTAGGTTCTGTAATGGAAGCTTACGAAGAAGTTTTAAGGAGATTAGAAGATGCGAGGGCTTAACGAAGAATGTGGAGTGTTTGGAATTTGGGGACATCCCGAAGCAAGTAATGTTACATATTTTGGGTTACATAGCTTGCAACATCGTGGACAAGAAGGTGGAGGAATAGTCTCTAATGATAAACAAGTATTACGTGGATATAGAGATCTGGGATTAATATCTGAGGTTTTCCGTGATAAGAAAAAGTTAGAAAAACTACTAGGGAGTAGTGCCATTGGGCATGTTCGTTACGCAACGTCAGGTAGCAATAATATCCAAAATATTCAACCATTTTTATTTCATTTTTATGATATGAGTGTTGGAATATGTCATAACGGTAACCTTATTAATGCAAAAACTTTACGTCGTGAACTAGAACAAGATGGAGCGATTTTCCATTCTTCTTCTGATACAGAGGTACTTATTCATCTAATTCGACGAAGTAAGGAAAAGGGATTTAAAGCACAACTTAAAGATGCCCTTTGTAAAATTAAAGGTGGTTTTACCTACTTAGTATTAACAAAAGATACAATGTATGGTGCTGTTGATCCGAATAGCTTGCGCCCACTTGCTATCGGTAAAATGAAAAATGGTGCATACGTTGCTGCTAGTGAAACATGTGCTATTGATGTAGTAGGAGCGGAGTTTGTATGTAATGTTGGTGCAGGAGAGCTAGTTATTATAGATGATAAAGGTATTCGTATTGAAAAATATACAGAGGACACAAAAGTTGCAATAGCAGCTATGGAATACATATATTTTGCACGACCTGACTCTAATATTGCTGGAGTTAACGTCCATACTGCGCGTAAAAGAACAGGACGTCGTCTTGCTATTGAACAACCAGCACCTGATGCAGATATGGTAATTGGTGTACCTAACTCATCACTATCAGCTGCAAGTGGATATGCAGAAGAAAGTGGATTGCCATACGAAATGGGACTTATAAAAAATCAGTATGTTGCACGTACATTTATTCAACCTACGCAAGAGTTGCGTGAACAAGGTGTAAGAATGAAATTATCTGCTGTTAAAGGTGTTGTTAGTGGTAAAAGTATTGTTCTAGTTGATGATTCTATCGTTCGTGGAACGACTAGTAAGCGTATAGTTCAACTTTTGAAAGAAGCTGGGGCACGTGAAGTTCATGTGAGAATTTCGGCACCACCTTTGATTTTCCCAAGTTTTTATGGTATAGATATTTCCACAACAGAGGAATTAATCGCTGCTAATAAGACACAAGATGAGATTTGTGAAATAATTGGTGCAGATTCATTAGGGTATTTGAGTGAAGATGGTTTAATTGAATCTATAGGTTTGGATTATGATGCGCCTTACACAGGTCTTTGTATGGATTGTTTCAATGGTGATTATTCTGCTGGACTATATGATTATGAAGAAAATTATTTAAAATCAATGACGAATATCCAAAAGAAATTTTTGCAAGAAAGGGGTAAAAATAATGAGTAAAAAATACGAAGAAAGTGGAGTAAGTTTAGAGGCTGGATATAAATCAGTAGAACTTATTAAAAAACATGTAGCACGTACTAAAAATTTAGGGATGATGTCTGCAATTGGAGGATTCGGTGGTGCATTTGACTTAAGCAGTTATAACTTTAAAAATCCTGTTTTAATTAGCGGTACTGATGGTGTAGGAACTAAATTAAAACTAGCTTTTGAGCTTGATATTCATAACACAATTGGGATTGATGTTGTAGCAATGTGTGTTAATGATATTCTTGCTCAAGGAGCTCAACCACTATTTTTCTTAGATTATTTAGCTGTTGGAAAAAATTATCCTGAACAAGTAGAACAGATTGTTGAGGGTGTAGCAGAAGGTTGTGTTCAAGCAGGATGTGCCATTGTTGGTGGAGAGACAGCAGAGATGGCTGGATTTTATGATGATGGAGAATATGATATTGCAGGATTTAGTGTTGGAGCAGCTGAAAAAGAAGATTTATTAACTCCAGAAAATACTAAAGCTGGACAAGTAGTTATCGGACTTCCTTCGACTGGTGTTCATTCAAATGGGTTCTCATTAGTAAGAAAAATTATTCGTGATAATAATATTAGTCTTGATGAAAAGTTTGGTGATAGTACAATAGGAAAAACTTTATTAACACCGACAAAAATTTATGTTAAAGAAGTATTAAAAGTGCTAAAAGAAGTGAAAGTTGCAGGAATTGCTCATATAACTGGTGGAGGATTCCATGAAAACTTACCACGTTGTCTAAAAGAAGGTTTAGGCATGAAAATTAATAAAGATTCATATGAAGTACCAGAAATATTTAAGTACTTACAAGAAAAAGGAAATATCGATGAAGCAGAAATGTACAATATTTTTAACATGGGTGTAGGAATGGCACTTGTTGTTAATAAAGAAGATGTAGAAAAAACTTTATCATTGTTAGATGATGCGTTTGTTCTAGGTGAAGTAGTAAATGAAAGTGGAATTGAAATAATATGAAGAAACAAGTAGCAATATTTGCATCTGGAACTGGAAGTAATTTTGAGAAAATTGCAGATGATAATAGACTTAAAGAAAAAATGGATATTGCACTTCTAGTTTGTGATAAACCAAATGCAGCTGTAATAAAAAAGGCGCAAGATCGTAACATAAATACTTATGTTTTTTCGGCAAAAGATTTTGAATCAAAACAAGATTATGAAGCAGCTATTTTGGAGCAAGTTAAAGATTTAGATTATATTTTCTTAGCTGGTTATATGAGAATTATTTCTCCGTATTTTCTGGAAAATTACAAAAAAACAATCTTAAATCTTCATCCTTCTCTTTTACCCAAATATAAAGGTAAAGATGCGATTGAACAAGCATACAAAGCGCAGGAACGTGAAATAGGAATTAGTCTTCATTATGTTAATGAGGAGTTAGATGGTGGAGAAGTTATTGCTCAAAAATCATTAACAGTGAAAGATGGTGAAACTCTAGAAGAAGTTACCACAAGGATTCATGAATTAGAACATGAACTTTATCCAAATGTTATTTTAAAATTAGTTGAGGAGGCACTATGACGAAAAGAGCTTTAATAAGTGTGAGTGATAAAACAAATATTGTAGAATTTGCAAAAGGATTAGAAAAGTATGGATTTGAAATTATCAGTACAGGTGGGACTTTTACTTATTTGAAAAATAATGGTGTAGCCTGTATTAGTATTGAGGATGTTACGCACTTTCCAGAAATTTTGGAAGGTCGTGTAAAAACACTTCATCCTAAAATCCATGGTGGATTACTTTCAAAACGTGGAAATGAACTTCATAATAAACATGTAGCAGAAAATAATATAGAATACATTGATTTAGTATGTGTTAATTTATATCCATTTGAAGCTACTGTTAAAAAAGAAGGAGTAAGCGAAGAAGAAATTATAGAAAATATTGATATCGGCGGACCGAGTATGTTGCGTAGTGCTGCGAAAAACTTTAATGATGTAACGGTTGTAACTGATATTCGAGATTATGACCGTATACTAAATGAATTAGAAAATGGTGGAATTACTCTTGCGACACGTCGTTCATTAGCTATTAAAGTGTTTAATACTACTGCAAGTTATGATGCAGCTATTGCAAATTACTTTAATAAAGCTGATAACTTGATCCCTGAAAAATTAACATTATCTTATACGTTAGAAGATACTTTACGCTACGGAGAAAATCCTCATCAAAAAGCGTATCACTATGTACAAGATAATAATGAAAGCTATGCTTTACAAAATGCAGTACAACTACATGGGAAAGAAATGTCTTACAATAACATTCAAGATGCTTCTGCTGCATTAGATATTCTTGCAGAGTTTGATGAGATTGCATGTGTTGCTGTAAAACATATGAACCCATGTGGTGTTGCAATAGGAAAAGATGTTTTTGAAGCATATTCACGCGCTTATGATGCGGATCCTGTATCTATCTTTGGAGGGATTGTTGCGGTTAATGGCGTTGTAGATAAAGCTACCGCAGAAAAAATGCATAGCATTTTCTTAGAAATTATTTTAGCAGTTGATTATGAAGATGAAGCATTAGAAATATTAACTAAGAAAAAAAATCTACGTATTTACAAACTTAGTGAAAAAAATAATAATCATGAACAACAAATCAAGAGTGTTCGTGGGGGAATCTTGGTTCAAGATTTCAACTCAGCTTTAGCTGAAAATTATGAAGTTGTTACAGATAAGCAGCCAACTAAAGAACAAATGTCGGATTTAGAATTTGGTCTTAAAGTAGTTAAACATGTTAAATCAAATGCAATTGTTGTAGTTAAAAATGGTCAGACATTAGGAATAGGAGCCGGCCAAATGAATCGAGTAGGTTCATGTAAAATAGCTCTTGAACAGGCTGGTGCTCTTGCAGATGGTGCAGTTCTTGCTTCAGATGCCTTCTTCCCAATGCGAGATAGCGCTGATTTAGCAGCAGAATATAATATTGCAGCAATCGTACAACCTGGTGGTTCAATACGCGATCAGGAAAGTATAGATGCTTGTAATGAGAAAGGTGTGGCGATGCTTTTCAGCAAAATACGCCACTTTAAACACTAATGGCTAAAGTACTAGTAGTGGGTGCTGGTGGAAGAGAGCACGCTATCGCCTACAAGTTTAACCAAGAAGGACACGAAGTTTATATGGCTGGTATTAATCCAGCAGTAGAAAAATTTGGGATTTGTATTGACATCAAAGAAGATGATATCCCAAGTTATGCATTAGAAAATAGTATTGATTTAGTTTTTGTTGGACCAGAAGTACCGTTAGTAAATGGTTTGGTTGATAAACTCCAAGAAAAGGGTATTCGCGCTTTTGGACCAAGTAAAAAAGCAGCACAATTAGAAGGAAGTAAAGTATTTTCCAAAATGATGATGGAAAAATATAATATTCCTACAGCTAAACACGAAAGTTTTAGCGACTATGAAAAAGCAAGTGAATATTTATCTCAGCAAAAAGCTCCAATCGTTTTGAAAGCTGATGGTCTTGCCGCTGGTAAAGGTGTAATTATCGCTGAAACTTTGGAAGAAGCACAATACGAACTTAAAGAAATGATGTGTAATTCTAAATTCGCTACAGCTGGGGCAAATGTTGTAATAGAAGAGTTTCTATCTGGAGAAGAATTTTCTCTAATGTGCTTTGTTTCCGATAGAAAAGTTTATCCAATGGAAATTGCTCAAGATCACAAACGTGCTTTTGATAATGATGAAGGATTAAACACAGGAGGAATGGGAGCATATTGTCCACTTAAAAAGATTACACAAGATGATGTAAATGAAGGTCTGGAGAAGGTAGCGCAACCGATGGTAGATGCAATGAGTAGTGAGGGGATGCCATTTTATGGAATACTTTATGCTGGTCTTATGAAGTGTGCTGATGGTGTGAAAACTATTGAGTTTAATGTACGTTTTGGAGATCCAGAGAGCGAAGTCTTGCTATTAAAACTAGAGAGTAGTTTATATGAAATTTCTAATAATATCATCGACGGTAAGGATGTTCAGTTGAAATGGAATAAAGACGCATTTATTGGAGTTGTTATGGCAGCTAAAGGTTATCCAGAAAAAAGTGAAAAAGGTGCAGTTATTAATGGTTTAGAAAAATTAACAACACCGGTATTTCACATGGGAACAAAACAAGTAGATGGTAATATTGTAATAAATGGAGGACGCGTCTTATTAGTTTGTGCTAGTGGCGAAAACTTGCAAGCCGCACGTGAAAAAGTATATAATGAAATAGGAAAAATAGAATGCGATGACTTGTTTTTCCGTAAAGATATAGGTCACCATTCATTATAATATTAAGTAAATGAAGTAAAAATATAGAATCTAGGAGATACTTTAATGATAGAAAGATATAGTAGAGAACCTATGCGTAGTATTTTCAGTGATGAAAATCGTTTTAAAGCATATTTAGAAGTAGAACTTTTTGCAACTGAAGCATGGAGTAAACTAGGAGTTGTTCCAGAAAATGATGTAAAAAAATTATTTGAAAATGCTAAGTTTGATTTAGAAGGAATCTTAGAATTAGAAAAAGAAACTAAACATGATATTGTCGCATTTACTCGTAATGTGTCTAGTTATTTGGGAGAAGAAAAAAAATGGGTTCATTATGGGCTTACTTCTACTGATGTTGTTGATACAGCATATGGTTATTTATACAAACAAGCTAACGATATCATCATGGAAGATTTACTAAAATTCCAAGAGGTATTAAAAGAAAAAGCTTTAGAATATAAATTTACACCATGTATCGGCCGTACTCACGGGGTACATGCTGATATCAGTAGTTTCGGATTGAAATTTGCTTTATATTATGATGAATTCAACCGTCATATTGAGCGCTTTAAAGCAGTTAGAAAAATAATAGAAGTAGGTAAAATTTCTGGAGCAGTTGGAACATTCTCTAACACTCCACCTGAAGTTCAAGATTATGTGTGCGAAAAATTAGGAATTCAGTCAAGTAACATTTCAACACAAACATTACAACGTGATCGTCATGCCGATTATTATTCAACATTGGCTTTAATAGCAAGTTCTATTGAAAAAATTGGTGTAGAAATTCGTCACTTACAGCGTACAGAGGTTCGCGAAGCAGAAGAATTTTTCTCAAAAAATCAAAAAGGTTCAAGTGCGATGCCTCATAAACGTAATCCAATATCAAGTGAAAATATGGCGGGATGTGCAAGAATTATGCGTGGGTACATGTTAGCTGCGTATGAAAATATTCCACTATGGCATGAACGTGATATTTCTCACTCAAGTGCAGAACGCATTTTAAGTAGTGATGCAACAACATTATTAGACTATATGTTGAATAGATTTACAAATGTTGTTAAAAACTTAACAGTATTTACAGATAATATGATAAAAAATATTTATGCAACTAATGGTGTTATCTTTGCTCAAAGAACAATGAGTAATTTAATAGAAAAATATGATTTTTCTCGTGAAGAAGCATACGATTTAGTTCAACCACTTGCCATGAAATCTTGGTTCGAAGGTATACCATTTAGACAACTTTTAGAGGAAAACGAAGTTATTCAAAACACTGTTTCTAAAGAAGTACTAGATAGCTGCTTTGCACTAGAAGTACATTTGGTTAATATTGATAAGATTTATAAACGTATTCCAGGTTTAGAAGATTAAAATAAGTGATATATAGATTGAAAAGTTTTATACAGAGAATTATAAAAGTAGAAAAGCGAAAGATATATAGGAACTACCTAGCAACTTTCGTTACAATGAGGTAAAATATGAAGTCAGATTTTCAAATTTCAAATGAATGTAAGAAAAAACATATAGCGGAGGTTTCTGCAAAATTAGGTTTAAGTGAAGAAGATTTAATTCTTTATGGAAACTACAAAGCAAAAATTCAAACAAAGAATATTAAACATGGTATTAAAGAAGATGCTAAATTAATTTTAGTAACTGCAATTAATCCAACATCAAGTGGTGAGGGGAAATCAACAGTAACTATTGGGTTATCAGATGCTCTAAACAAACTTGGTAAAAAATCATGTGTTGCGCTTCGCGAACCATCATTAGGCCCAGTACTTGGTCGCAAAGGTGGTGCTGCAGGTGGTGGGTATGCTCAAGTAGTACCTATGGAAGAAATTAATTTACATTTTACTGGAGATATGCATGCAATTACAACAGCTCATAATGCCATTGCTGTTTTAGTAAATAACCATGTTTTCCAAGGCAACGAACTTGATATTGATAAAATTGTGTTCAATCGTGTTATGGATATGAATGCACGTGATTTACGTCACATTAAAGTAAATGCAGGAACAGAGTTAGAACGAGAAGATGGTTTTGATATTACGGTTGCTAGTGAAATCATGGCAATTCTATGTTTATCAGAAGGAATAGCTGATTTAAAAGAAAAACTTCGTAATATTCTTGTCGCTTATAACTCAAAAGGTGAACCTATTTATCTGAAAGATTTAAAAATTGAAGGTGTTATAACTTCTTTATTGAAAGATGCTATTAAACCTAATATAGTTCAAACTTTAGAAAATAATCCAGCTATCATTCATGGTGGGCCGTTTGCAAATATTGCTCATGGATGCAACTCAATTTTAGCAACAAAAACTGCTTTAAAATATGCTGATTATGTTATAACTGAAGCAGGATTTGGTGCAGACCTTGGTGCAGAAAAATTCTTAAATATCAAATGCCGTAAAGCTGGGTTAAAACCAAAAGCAGCAGTAGTAGTAGCAACAGTAAAAGCTTTAAAACTTCATGGTAATATCGAGGAAAAGGATCTTAAAGAAGAGAATATAGAAGCACTTGCAGCTGGTGTTGCCAACTTAGAAAAACATGTAGAAAATATGAAAAAGTATAATCTGCCAGTTGTAGTTGCTTTAAATGTTTTTGTAACAGATACTGAAAAAGAATTAGCATTTTTAGAAGAGTGGGCGGCTAACCAAGGTGTTGAACTTTCAAGAACAGAAGTTTGGGAACATGGTGGTGCAGGTGGACTTGACCTTGCAGAAAAAGTGATTCGTGCAATAGATAACAATAAAGAAGATTTAAAACTTCTTTATAGCGACGAAACACCAATTGCAGAAAAAATAGAAATAATCTGTCGAGAAATGTATGGAGCAGATGGTGTAAATCTAACTGATGAAGTTAAGGCTGAAATTGTTAGAATCGAGAAATTAGGTTTTGGTAATTTACCAGTTTGTATGGCTAAAACACCAGCTTCACTAACTGATAATGCAAAAATAAAAGGTCGTCCAACAGGATTTAAAATTACAATAAATGATGTTAAACTTAGAAGTGGTGCAGGATTTGTAGTAGCTTACGCTAATAAGGTACTTACAATGCCAGGACTTCCGAAAGTACCTAGTGCATTAAACATAGATATTGATGAAGAAACAGAAACAATTTTAGGAATTTTTTAAGATTTAAAAGAAGTCGAAAGACTTCTTTTTTTACGAATTTTTCACATAAAAATATACAAAAACCACTCAAAATATGATATAATATAGATGTTTGAGTGGGAATAACAAAGTGATTTGTGTTTTAACCGAATGATTAGAAAACATAATAATTTTTTGCTTGAATAAATAAAATTTTAATTAAATAAATCTTACTTTTACAGGAGGGTAATTTATGTCTACAATAGTAGTAGTTGGATCACAATGGGGAGATGAAGGAAAAGGTAAAATTACCGATTTCTTAGCAGAAAAAGCTGATGTTATTGCGCGTTATCAAGGAGGTAATAACGCAGGACATACAATTAAATTTGACGGTAAAACATATAAACTTCAATTAATTCCATCGGGAATTTTTAATGAAGATAAATTATCAATAATTGGTAATGGATTAGTAGTTGATCCAAAATGGTTATGTGGTGAAATCAATCGATTAAAAGAAAGCGGAGTTACTTGTAAAGGATTAAGAATATCTAATAGAGCGCACATTGTTTTACCATATCACTTAAAACTTGATGAGGTAGAAGAAGCACGACGTGGAGAAAATAAGATAGGAACTACTAAAAAAGGTATAGGACCCACTTACGTTGATAAATATAAACGTTGTGGTGTCCGTGTAGCAGATTTATTAGATGCAGAGTTATTTAAGAAAAAATTAGAACAAAATCTAGTTGAAAAAAACGAAGTATTTGAGAAAATTTATGGTGTTGAAGGATTTACTGTTGAGGAAATATTCAATGAATACTTTGAATATGGAAAACAACTTTCTGAATATGTAACAGATACATCAAAAGTTTTAGAAGATGCACATAAAATGAATAAAAATATACTATTTGAAGGTGCACAAGGGGTTATGTTAGATATTGATCATGGTACATACCCATATGTTACATCATCAAATCCTAGTGCTGGGGGAATTACTGTTGGTAATGGATTTGTCCCAACAAATGGCCTTAAAGTTTTAGGAATTAGTAAAGCTTACACTTCTCGTGTAGGAGATGGCCCATTCCCAACGGAGTTATTCGATGAAATTGGCGATACTATTCGTGAAGTAGGTCATGAATATGGAACTGTTACAAAACGACCACGTCGTATTGGGTGGTTTGATACAGTAGTAATGCGCCACTCTGCGCGTGTATCAGGTATGACTAATCTTTCTGTTAACTGTTTAGATGTATTGAGTGGTCTAAAAGAAATTAAAATTTGTACAGCTTATGATTATAAAGGTGAAATACTAACAGAATATCCAGCTAGTGAAAATATTATAAAAGAATGTAAACCAATTTACGAAACACTTCCTGGATTCGATGAAGACATTACAGGAGTTACAACTTTAGAAGAATTACCAGAAAATGCACGTAATTATCTAAGTAAAATAGAAGAGTTGGTTGGTGTTAAGATTTCTATTTTTTCTACTGGACCGGATAGAACACAAACACACTTATTAGAAGATTTATGGAAATAGTATAAATAAATTATAGAGAGAACAAATTATAAAAATTTAATTTGTTCTCTCTATTTCATTTACAATTCATTTTGCTTTGTTATATTAAAATCAGCAAAAAAATAATTTATGAGGTGAACATGTATGTCAATATTAAAAAAAGCATGGTTTTATATTACAAGAAAGATATTGAAGACATTAATCATATTTCTTATTTTAGTAAGTATGTCTACAATGATTTTAAGTACAATATCTATAAAAAAATCAACAGATAAGGTATCAAAAGAAACATTCCAAAATATAACAAGTAGTTTTTCTATGGAAATAAATAGAAGAACAAATCCTGGAACAGCGAGGGGTGCTGGTAACCTCGTTGGTAAGGATATTGAACAAATTAAAAATATACCAGGTATAAAAAAATACATAAAAAGAATGAATGTGTCAGCTGATTTAATTGGATTAGAACCATTGAAATTAGCTAATCACAGATTAGAAGAAAACAAATCAGAAAACAAAAAGAAATTTAGTAAAACAGTAATTGTAAGTGGAACTAACGACTCTTCACTAGATGATAGATTTTCTGCAGAAACATTAAAATTAAAAGAAGGAAGACATTTACGAGATTCTGATAAAAATAGCGTTTTAATACATGAAGGATTCGCTAAAAAGAATAATTTAAAATTAGGGGACAAAATTAAATTAAAAGGTAATCCAAATGATGCCGATAACGAGAAAAAATCTGATAAAGAAACAGAAGTAACTATTGTAGGTATATTCACAGGTCAAAACAAAGGAAACACATCTAGTCACATGGAGTTGTATGATAATATATTTATAGCAGATACAACAACGACTAAGACTTTATACAATTACGAAGATGGAAAAGAAATTTATCAAGATGCTATATTTTTAGTAGATGGTAAAGATAATGTAGATAAAGTTATAGCAGAAGCTAAGAAGTTACCTATTAACTGGAAATTATTTGAACTAGTGAAAAGTAATCAAAACTTCCCAGTATTACAAAAATCACTTGATTCTATATATGGTATTACTAATGGAGTATTTATAGGAACAGTAGCATTCAGTATTATTATATTATCTCTAATATTATTCCTATGGATTAATGGTAGAAGAAAAGAGATTGGTGTTAACCTTGCTCTAGGAGTTTCTAAGGCGAAAATAGTAGGACAATTTATTTTAGAGTTAGTTATAATCAGTATTCCAAGTTTTATCGTTTCATACTTTATAGGTAAAGCGGTAAGTCAAAGTATAGGAAATCAAATTTTATCACAATCTATAAAATCTGTTACAGAGAGTGTTGCTAATCAAACAAAAGGTCTAAATCTAGGAGCTAATGCAGAGGTAGAAGGGGCGAGTAAAATGATAACATCATTAGATGTAAGTGTAAACCTTACAGATATGATGAGTGTTGTAGGAATAGGATTAGCGGTAATTGTAATAGCGATTTGTATTACATCAATACGATTAATTTACAAAAAACCAAAAGAATTGTTACAAAATATTAACTAGTTATACTATGTAGATGAATAAATGGTAAAAGAAAGGAGTAATAGCTATGACAACTTTTAAAAGAGCCTATCTATATATAACTAGAAAAAAGGTTAGAAGTATAATTATGTTTATGCTACTTACAATTATATCAACGGTATTATTAAGCAGTAATATTCTAAATCATACTGTAAAAGGTATTTCAAATAAAATATATGAAAGTTCTAATTTTGGGTTCACTGTTAAAAACTTATCAAAAACTGATAAAGAAATATCTGTGAAAAAATTAGATAAAATTACAAACTTATCTGATATAAAAGGGGCAAATTATCAATTTGCAACACCTGTTAATCTTTTAGGGAGTAAGGTTGTTGAGGGACAAAATAATCTTATTTTAGACGAGAAAACAAATAAAAACAATTTAGTTATGTTAAATGCAAATACTAATACTGCAGATAATTCAGACTTTAAAAGCGAAGTATTGAAATTGAAAAAAGGAAGACATATAGGTCCTGAAGATCGTAATAAAGTACTGGTTCATGAAGAATTTGCAAAATTAAATAATCTTGATATTGGAAGTAAAATAAAATTAGAAAAAGCAAATAGTTCTGAACAAAAGACTACTAACAAAGACTATGAAGTAGTAGGTATTTATTCAGGAACAAAGAATAATGAATTTCAAGGATTGAGTTCAGATTTCATAGAAAACACAGTTTATACAGATTATAAATCAAGTCAAGAATTAATGGGATATTCTGAAAGTGATAAAAAGGTTACGTCTGTAGATTACTTTGTAAAAAATCCAGAGAAGTTAGAAGATGTTGCCAAATCAGCAGAAAATCTAGCAATAGAAGATACAGAAATAGTAAAATCTAATAAAAATTTCCAAACAGTTATCGCTTCTTTACAAAGTATAGAAAAGATAATAGATATGGTAAAAATAGGAAGTATTATAGCAAGTGTGATAATTTTATCATTAGTTCTAATATTTTGGTTAAGAGAAAGATTACACGAAATAGGGATATTATTATCTATAGGAACTTCGAAAACAAAAATTATATTGCAACAGATAATAGAATTAGTATATATCGCTGTGTTTAGCATAATCTTATCTAGTGTTTTAGAAAATGTTATTTTAAAATATGGAGTAAAAAATGCTATAGATAAGCTAGGAGTAGATAATTTACCAGAAGCAATTTCCCAACAAATTTTAAATGTAAAAGTAGAGTTAGGATATGTTCTAACAGTATCAGCTATATTATTCTTAATAATAGTGTGTTCTATTGTAATAACATCTTTAATAACATTAAGAATGAAGCCAAAAGAAATTTTATCAAAAATGAGCTAAGAGAGGAACAAAATATATGTCAATTTTAAAAATTAAAAATGTTAGTTATTCATATGAAAACAGAAAAGAAAAAGTTTTAAGAAATTTGAATGTTGAATTTGAAGAAGGAAAATTTTATGCAATAGTAGGTAAATCTGGGGCTGGTAAATCTACACTATTATCGCTACTTGCAGGATTAGATACACCTACTAGTGGAGAAATTTTGTTTAATAATCAAGATATTAGTGAGAAAGGATATAATTACCATAGAAGTCACCAAATATCATTAGTTTTTCAAAATTACAACTTAATTGATTATTTAACACCGTTAGAAAATTTAAAATTAGTATCTTCAAAAGCGAATAAAGATATTTTATTACAATTAGGATTAGAAGAAGAACAAATAAAAAGAAATATTATGAAACTTTCAGGAGGGCAGCAACAACGTGTTGCTATCGCGAGGGCTCTTGTTTCAGAAGCACCAATAATATTAGCAGATGAACCTACTGGTAACTTAGATGAAAAAACGGCTGAGGATATTATTAATATATTAAAAGATTCAGCGAAGAAAAGAAATAAATGTGTAATTGTAGTAACTCACAGTAATCAACTAGCAAAAGAAGCGGACGTTGTATTACAATTACAGGATAAAAAATTAAAAACTATATAAAACATATTAATTGCTAATTTTAGTTTACTAAGATTAGCAATTAATTAATAGTGTTGAAAAAAATATGTCAACATGTTATTCTTAAATATGAGAATAATACCAAAGGAAAATATAACGATGAATATATTAGTAGTAGATGATGAACAAACAATACTAACAGGAGTAGAAGAATATTTAAAAGAATATGGATATAATGTTTTTACAGCTGGAAATGGTGTGGAAGCAATAAATATTTTTAATGATATTGAAATAAATTTAATTGTTCTAGATCTCATGATGCCAGAAAAAAATGGCTATGAAGTATTAGAAGAAATAAGAACTCAAAGTAATATTCCTGTTATTATATTAAGTGCTATGGAAGATGAAATATCTCAATTAAAAGGTTTTGATTTAGAAGCGGATGATTATGTAACTAAACCTTTTTCACTTCCTTTATTAGCAAAAAGGGTAAACGCCTTATTAAAAAGACATTACGGTAATCATGAAATTTGGAAATATAGAGAAGCTATAGTGGATTTTACAAGTTATAAGGCTGTATATGCTAATGTAGAGGTGGATGTGAAGCCAAAAGAGATAGATGTACTTAAATTTCTTCTGAAGCATTCTAATCAAGTAATGAGTAGAGAGCAAATATTAGATTATGTATGGAATAATAGTGATGATGTACCATATGATAGAGTAATAGATGTCTATATTAAAAATTTAAGAAAAAAATTAGAACTGGATTGTATAGTTACAGTAAAAAATGTGGGGTATAAGTTGCAATTATGATAAAAAATATGGGAATTTTTTCAAGAAATTTTTTCAAGACATTAGGAATTTTAGGTACAGCTATAATTATTATTCATGCTATAGTATACTTTACTTTTCCGATTTTTTACGCAGAGAATCAAAGAAATAAAATAAATGAGAGTGCGGATATTTTAATAAAGTATTTGGAAGAAAAAAATTCGGATGAGATTCCATTATTATTGGAATCATATTCAAAAAATTTGAGGATTTCTGTACATTTGAAGGAAGAAACACCTAAAGATGATTCACAAATAGTAAAGGATTTAAACATTAATAAAAATAATGAATCTACATATATTATTATTGAGGAAAGAACACTAAAAACAAAAGATAATAAAAACTTATCAGTACAGTTTATTTCAGGCACTAATTTAATAGATGAGGCAATAGACATTGTATTGGTGTATCTTCCATATACACTTGTATTAACGTTAATATTTAGTTTTATATTTTCATATGTTTATTCTAAGAGACTGGCAGAGCCACTTTTATATATTTCAAAAGTCACTAAAAAAATGCAAAATATGGAGTTAGATGCTAGATTTGACGAAGGGAATAAAGGTGAATTGGGAGAAGTAGGTTCACAAATTAATAAAGTATACAGTAAATTGTTAACTACTATAAATGATTTGGAAATAAAGAATAAAAATATTATCGAATTGCAAGAACAAAAAGTTGCGTTTTTGAGAGCGGCTTCTCACGAACTAAAAACACCTTTAACAGGAATTAGAATTATTTTAGAAAATATGAAGTATAATGTGGGTGTTTATAAAGATCATAATAAATATTTATCTGAAACTATTTTAAAGATTGATAGTCTAAGTATATTATTAGGAGAGATTTTAGAATCTTCTAAGTTTCAAGAATGGACTGAAAATAAACAAATATTAAATATAAAGAACGCTGTTGAAATTATGATTGATAGATATAGAGAAATGTATTTGGTGAAGAACATTAAGATAAATAATGGTGTAAAAGATACTACAACTATACTTATGAGTAAGCAAGCATTAGATAAAGTATTATCTAATGTTGTTAGTAACGCAATTAAATACTCTTCGGAAGACAGTAGTATTCAAATATATGATGATGAAGAATATTTATATATAGATAATCCGTGTAAGCCATTAAGCGAAGAAGCACAAAAAAATTTATTCAAGATTTTCTATCATACTCAAGTAATTAATAAACCACAGAATGGTACTGGGCTAGGGTTATATATTGTAAAAAATATATTAGAAAGTTATGATTTAGAATATAGCCTTAAACCATATGAGCACGGCATGAGATTTAAAATTAGAATAGATAATAAAGAAAAAGATGATATTTAAAATAAAACATCCTTAAGGTTAGTTATAGCAAAACTAACGCTAAGGATGTTTTTTATTATAATGTTGTTACAGTAGAAAGACTATTTACTTAAGCAAAATAGTCCTTCTAATTCTTTTAATGCTTCATCAAAAGAATATACAAGTTTTCCGTGTTCTAAAATCCCACCAAGAACGTAATGGTTCATTGCATAACTAGGAATTTCATATTTATTTGCAGATTTTAGACGGATATCAGAATTGATGGCGATAATTCGTTTTTTTAGGGCAATTGCTAATCCTAACTCAACCATAACGCCACTATCTTCATTAGTAATATCAACTAAAAATATATCACAGTTATGTATAGCTTCTGTGTCTCCACGAAAAATTTCTTGTGGAGTAGGTAAAGTTTGTTTATCTTCATTAAACGGTTGTTCAATTGGATTAAAAACTGATAACTTTTCTCCAAAACGTTCCTTTAATAAACAACCTTCTTTCAAACGTTGAGAAATTTCTCCCTCATTAAATAATGCTCCAGCTAAATAAAGTTTCATAAAATAAAGACCTCCAATAGTAATATAAGTAAATTATAATATTTTTATTTGAATTTTACAATTAAAGTTTTTATATATTGATAATGATTATATGTTTTATGAATTTTAAATTAATTATTTAATATTTATAAGAGTAAATACAAATTTTTTAATCAGGTGGCTACTGGATATTTAAATAAATTTCCATTATAATAAATATACATAGAGAAAATTTAAAAAATACTAAAATATAAATATTTTAATTGAATTATCAAAATTTTGTGAGGAATAACAATGAAAAGTGTAGTATTGTGTGAAAAACCATCTGTTGCTCGTGATATAGCGAGAAATCTTGGTGCAAAAAATAACAAGAATGGTTGTCTAGAAGGAGATAAGTACATCGTTACTTGGGCATTAGGGCATTTGGTAACGCTGCAAACTCCTGATAAATATAAGGAGTTCAGCAATGTAAGTTTAGAAAATTTGCCAATGATTCCAAAGTATATGAAAACAGAGATTATAAAGAAAACTTTTAAACAATATAAAATAATAGAAACTGCAGTTAATAGAAAAGATGTTAATGAAGTTATTATAGCAACAGATGCTGGACGTGAGGGAGAACTTGTTGCACGTTATATTCTTGAAAAAGCAAATTGCAAAAAGAAAGTTAAGCGTTTATGGATTTCTTCTGTTACAGATAAAGCTATAAAAGATGGATTCAAAAATCTTAAAGCTGGTGATGATTATCTTGGACTTTATTACTCTGGTGTTGCCCGAGCTAACGCTGACTGGCTAGTTGGAATTAATGCTTCAAGAGCGTTAACATTGAAGTATAATGCATCATTAAATTGTGGTCGTGTTCAAACTCCAACATTGCAGATGGTGTTTGAACGTGAAGAAAAAATTAAGAATTTCAAACCGCGTGAGTATTATACTTTTGAAGCAGTAGTTGATGGTATTAGATTTAACTGTGGAGAAAGTGAGTATAATTTTACTAAAGCTGAAAAGTTTGTTAGTGATAATAAAAATAAAACTATTAATTTTGATAAGGTAGACGTTAAGATTAAAACTTCTATCCCGAAACCACTATATAATTTAACTGATATCCAGCAAGTAGCAAGTGCATTATTTGGATTGTCTCCAAAACAGACACTTAATATTATTCAACGTTTATACGAATCTCATAAAGTACTGACATATCCTCGTACTGATAGTAGATATTTGACAACTGATATGAAAAATACTTTAGCTGATCGCTTACGAGCTATTGGTGGTGATTATAAGGAAATAACTGCTAAACTGCTACGTGAAAAAGATTTTAACATGAAGAGAACTATAAATAATTCTAAAGTAAGTGATCATCATGCAATTATTCCAACGGAGCAAAAGCCAAATTATATGTCTTTATCTGATACAGAGCTTAAGATTTATAATTTAGTAGTAAAAAGATTCCTTGAAAACCTTCTACCTGATTATAAATATGAAGAGACAAGTTATAGTTTTAAATTAGATAATAAAGTATTTACCGCTAAAAGTACAAAAGTAATTCAACTTGGTTTTAAAGAGTTAAGTAGAAGCGAGATTGAGGATAAAAAAATTAGTTTTTCTACTAAAGAATTTAGCTTGGATAGTTTGCAGTATAATAAAAAACAAACAACGCCACCGAGTTATTACACAGAAGGTAGTTTAATTTATGCGATGGAAAATCCTTTTGAGTTTGTAGATAATGATAATGAAAGAAAAATTCTAAAACAAACTAATGGTATCGGAACAGTAGCAACTCGTGCAGATATTCTAGAAAAATTATTTACTAATGATTATTTGGTTTTAGATAACGGTAGGATAAAAACAACAAACAAAGCTAAGCAACTGTTAAACTTAGTGCCGAAAAATCTAAAAAGCCCTTCGCTTACTGCAACGTGGGAAAAACAATTAGATAATATTGCTAAAAACAAACTATCAAAAGATAAGTTTTTAAAAGATATTAAGGATTATACGAGGGAATGTATTTTAGAAATAAAAGATAGTCAGGATAAGTTTAAACATGATAATATTAGCGGGAAAAAGTGTGAAGAGTGTGGAAGCTATATGCTTGAGGTAGATAAAAAAGGAACAAAGATGTTAAAATGTTCATCTCCTACTTGTAGAAATAGAAAAGTAATAAGTCGTTTGACAAATCTTCGCTGTGATAATTGCCATAAGAAGATGATTTTATTCGGAAGTGGAGAAAATTCTACTTATAGATGTGTATGCGGAAATTCATTAAAACAAAAAGAAGTAGATAAACGTATAAAAAATAATAAAAAAGATAAGGCGAGTCGTGTTGATATGAAAAAATATATGAAGCAGGAAAATTTGGAAAATAATGCCTTACGTGATAAACTATTAGGACTTAAATTAAAATAAGTATTTGATTTTATACAATTTAATTAATGTTATACTATGATGTTAAAAAACAAATCTAAGAGTATAGTTCAAGTTGCTATAAATGGAATTTTTCTCTTTAAAAGCTAGTGTTTAGTATGAGTTTATGCTATAATTAATCATGAAAAAATTTGACTGAGAGGTAAATAATGAAATACATATCAGTAGCCGTAGATGGACCAGCTGGTTCAGGTAAAAGCACAATAACTAAAATGGTAGCAAAAGATTTAGGATATAATTATGTTGATACAGGTGCGATGTATCGTGGATTAACATATGATTTTTTGAAAAATAATTTAACAGAATTAGATGAAAAAAAAATAGAGTTACTATTGAGCAAAGTAAAGTTTGAAGTGAAGTTTATAGATAGGGTTCAATATGTTTTTGTCAATGATGAAGATGTTAGTGAAAAAATTCGAACTGCAGAAGTGTCAAAATTTACGTCACTATTTGCTAAATCACCTGCGGTTCGCGAATTTTTAATTGACACTCAAAGAAACCTTGCAATGAGTAATAATATAATAATGGATGGTCGAGATATAGCATCGGTAGTGCTACCTAACGCGGATGTAAAAATTTTCTTGACAGCATCCGTTGAAGAAAGAGCGAGACGTCGTGTTTTAGATTTTGAACGACAAGGGGTAGTTGATATTGATTTCGATAAGGTTAAAGCAGATATAGCGGCGCGTGACTATCAAGATGAAAATCGTGATATAGCACCACTTGTAAAAGTAGATGATGCAGTGTTGATAGATACAACTAATTTAACTATAACTGAAGTAGTAGAAAAGATGACAGAATTAATTAAGAAGGCAGAAGGATAAGGAGAAAAGAATGTATAACTTTGTAAAAACATTGTTATTATTGTTTTATAAAATTTTTTATAAAGTAACAGTAATTAATGGCGAAAAAATAGAGAATGCAAAAGGTGTTGTTATTTCAGGAAATCACTTGAGCAATCATGATCCATTATTGTTTCCAGCATTTTTTGATAAAAAAATTCGATTTATTGCAAAAGAAGAATTATTTAAAATTCCATTTGTAAAACAATCACTAGAAGCAACAGGCGCAATTCCTATTAAACGCGGAACTTTCGATAGAGCAGCTATTAATTCTAGTATTAAGTTATTAAAAGAAGGAGAAGTAGTTGGTGTTTTCCCTGAGGGTACACGCTCCCATTCAAAAGAGTTAGACTTAGGTCAATCACATAACGGTGCATCTTTTATTGCAACAAGGGCTAAAACGAAAATAATACCTTTTGCGATAATTCCTAATAAAAATTTTAGATTATTTTCAGAAATCAAAATAGTTGTAGGTGATGAAATTGATGCTGCTAGATTGAAAGAAGAAGGTAAAAGTCATGATGAAATTACAACTATCTTAATGAAAGCTATTTCTGATTTAATAGCAAAGGAGAAGTAATATGTACGAAAAAACTATAAAATTCAAATTAGAAAAAAAATTTTTTAACTCAGCAGGCTTTTTAGATAATAAGTATATTTACGATTGGCTTAATTTAGCTAAAAAATATTATCTAAATAGTTTAGGTATTGATGTAGATTCTCTAATTAATTACAATCTATATTATTCTGATATAGAGGTAAAATATTCTATCAAAAATAATATTCGATTCGAAAACCAAGATATGTTTATTAAAACTTGGATAGAAAAACATAACGGAATTAAAACCATTTTTTCTTATGAATTATCTGTAGATGGTGTTGTTGTAGCACTTGCAACATCTTCTCATAATATATTAGGAACTGACAGTGATCGTGCTATTCGTATCGATAGAAATCTGCCTAAATGGGATCAAATTTTAAAAGATGTTGTAAATGGTGAATAAAAAAATGGCTAAAAATAAATGGAAGTAATTTATTTTTAGCTATTTTTATATTTATTGATTAAACTTAGACATAAGTTAACCAGATATATACAATTTTAGTAATTAAAGAAAATTGAAATTGAATTGATTTCAATTGATAAAACTATCTATTTGTTATATACTTTTATAGTGATTTGTTAACAACAAATATGTAATTGAAAGGTGTCAAAAATGATATACTTAGATAATTGTGCGACTACAAAACCTTATGATGAAGTTTTGAAAACTTTTGTTGAGGTTAATAATAATTATTATGGGAATCCCGCTAGTATTAATAAATATGGGAAAACAGTGAATAAACTTCTTAATGCAGCTAGAACGCAAGTTGCAGATATATTAGGTGTGGAAAGTGATACAATATATTTCACATCTTGTGCAACTGAAAGTAATAATATAGCTCTTTTAGGAAGTGTTGAACATAAAAAAGATTTTGGAAATAGAATTATAGTTTCGAAGATAGAACATCCTTCCGTATTAGAGACGTTTAGAGAATTAGAACATCGTGGTTTTATTTTAGACTATGTTAATGTTGATGAAAATGGATTTATTGACTTAGAACATTTAAAATCATTGTTAACAAAAGAAACTATTCTAGTTAGTGTAATGCATGTTAATAATATTTTTGGAGCCATTCAACCTATTGAAGGAATTGTAGAGATACTAAAAGAATATCCGAAAATTCATTTTCATGTTGATGGAGTTCAAGGGGTACTGAAAGAAAAAATTGATTTAACTATGATTGATAGTTATTCTATTTCTGCACATAAGTTTCACGGCTTGAAAGGTATAGGAGTATTATATTTAAAATCACGAAGAACGACGCACAATATTACTTTTGGAGGAGGGCAAGAAAACGATCTTCGAAGTGGTACTGTAAATGTTCCTGGAGCAGTAAGTCTTGCTAAAGCATTGAGACTATCTCAAGAGAAAGTAAATGATGTTAAAGAAAAACATTATGGATATAAGAAATTAATTGTTGATGAATTAAGCGCAATAGAGCATGTAATAATTAATTCTCCGTTACAAAAGAATTTTGTAGATTCAATAATTAACATTAGTCTTCCGAAAATAAAAGGAGAAGCTATTATCAATGCATTGAATGAACGTGGAATTATGGTTTCAACGACGAGTGCTTGTTCGTCAAGAACTTTTCATTTGAATGAAGCTTTATACGCTCGTGGTTTGTCAAAAGAAAATATTGAAGGAAGTATTCGAGTTAGTTTCTCGTACGAGACAAAATTAGAAGAAGTTAAAAAATTTATCGAAATATTCAAAGATGAATATTATAAAAAATTTAAAGAGGTAATTGAAAGTGGAATATAGTCATATAATAGTCAGATATGGAGAACTTACTCTAAAGTCTGGAAATAGAAATCAATTTTTAAAAAAACTTACAAAAAATATTCGTTATAATCTTCAAGGATTAAAAGGATTTCATGTTCAAACAAAACATGATAGAATGTATATCCATTTAGACAATAACGACGATGTAGTAGAAATAATGAATCGTTTAAAACGTGTTCCGGGAATCCACAATTTTTCACCAGTATTGCGAGCACCATTGGATATAGAAGAAGCAAAAAAAGTAGTAGATAATTTATTAAAAACGAAATTAGATAAAGAGTATACCTTTAAAATACAAACAAAACGTCCAAATAAAAATTTCACACATAATACTAATGAGTTGAATAATATTTTTGGTAGTCACGTTCTTGTTAATTATAAAAACTTAAAAGTTAATGTAAAACAACCGGATTTTATTATTAATGTAGAAGTTCGTAGTGAAGGAATTTTTATTTTCACAGACTTTATAAAGGGGATTGGTGGTTTTCCTGTCAATACTTCATCAAAAGCTTTATTGTTATTATCAGGAGGGATTGATTCTCCTGTTGCCGCTCATATGTTGCAGGTTAAAGGTGTAGAAGTGGAAATGGTTCATTTTCAATCGCCGCCATTTACGTCAGCTGAAGCATTGCAAAAGATATTTGACTTAACTATTAAACTTAGTGAAGTTGTAGGGAAAATAAAATTACATGTGGTTAATTTTACAAAGTTACAAACAGAAATAGTTAAGCGTGTTCCGTCAAATTACACAATGACTTCTACGAGAAGATTTATGCTTCGCATTGCAGAAGAAGTTGCTAAAAGAGAGGGATGCTTAGCCCTTGCCACAGGAGAATCTTTAGGACAAGTAGCCAGCCAAACATTAGAATCTATGAACTGTATCAATAATGTAACAAATATGCCGATATTGCGTCCACTGTTGAGTATGGATAAAGTAGATATTATAAAAATTGCAAAAGATATAGAGACATTAGAAATTTCAAATCTTCCATTTGAAGATTGCTGCACAATTTTCACTCCCAAAGCTCCTAAAACAAAACCTAGATTAGAAAAAATCGTCGCTTATGAATCTCGTGATGATTATTCAGAGCTAATCGATGATACATTAACTAGTATTGAAACATATATTTTTGATAAAAATGGTCGTGTAATTGAACAAGATATGAAAGAAAACAAAGAGAAAAAAGAAGAAAAAGAAGATTTTTCAGACTTACTATAAAATAGAAAGAGAGATATTTAATGGAAAAGAAAATAATTGTAATTGGAGCTGGTCTTGCTGGAAGTGAAGCAGCATGGCAACTTGCTAAGCGTGGAATTAAAGTAGATCTTTATGAAATGCGTCCAAAAAAGATGACCCCAGCACATAAAACACAAAATTTCGCTGAGTTAGTGTGTTCAAACTCATTAAGAGCTAATAATATTACGAATGCTGTAGGTTTATTGAAAGAAGAAATGAGAATGCTTGATTCTTTAATCATGAAATGTGCAGATGCTACGCAAGTTCCTGCTGGAGGAGCGTTAGCGGTTGATAGAGATAAGTTTTCAGAAATGATTACAAATACTATTAAAAACCATCCAAATATCAATGTTATAGAAGAAGAGTTGTCAGAAATTCCTAAAGGAGAAAATCCTGTTATTGTTGCTACAGGACCTTTAACATCTGATTCACTGAGTGAGAACATTAAGGAATATACAAAACAGGATGGATTGTATTTTTATGATGCGGCAGCCCCAATTATTGAAAAAGATTCTATAGATATGAATAAAGTATATCTAAAATCGCGTTACGACAAAGGTGAAGCTGCGTACCTAAATTGTCCGATGACAAAAGATGAATTTTTTGCATTTTATAATGAATTAATTACAGCAGAAGCAGCTCCGTTAAAAGAATTTGAAAAAGAAATTTATTTCGAAGGTTGTATGCCTTTTGAAGAAATGGCTAAACGTGGTGAAAAAACTTTATTATTTGGACCGATGAAACCAGTAGGCCTAGAAGATCCAAAAACTGATAAACGTCCTTATGCTGTAGTGCAACTTCGCCAAGATAATAGTGAGGGAACACTATATAATATAGTTGGATTCCAAACACATTTAAAATGGGGTGAACAAAAACGAATTATTAATATGATTCCAGGTTTAGAAAATGCTAGTATTGTTCGTTATGGAGTTATGCACAGAAATACATATCTAAACTCTCCTCAATTGTTAGAAAAAACATATCGTCTAAAAGATGAGGAAAATATTTATTTTGCAGGGCAAATGACAGGCGTTGAAGGTTATGTTGAAAGTGCAGCTTCTGGAATTGTAGCAGCACTAAATGCATTATACAACACTGAAGGAAAAGAAGTAGTTTTCCCAACTGAAACTATGATTGGAGCAATGGCAAATTATATAGTAGACAATACTAGTAAAAACTTCCAACCTATGAATGCAAACTTCGGTATAATAAAACCTCTTCCAGAGAAAATTAGAGATAAAAAGGAAAAATATGAAAAATACGCAAAAAGATCATTAGAAATTTTAGAAAATTTCAGAATTGATTAAAATATTTTATTGAAAAGTCTTACAATTTCCTTTGAATAGTGGTATAATAGTCGAGGAAGTATTTTTGTAAGGAGAAAAAAATGGCGAGTTTATTACAAAAAACAAGAAAAATAAGTACAATTTTACAAGAAGGACGTCATGATAATGTCGATTTTGAAGCAATGGCAATGCGCTTAAGTCCTATTTTAGATTCTGTTGTCTATATTTTAGATGTAGAAGGTAATATTCTTGGGTATGATTCTATTGTAGATTATTCTAACGAACGTATGGAAGAAATTATTCGTGCGAGGAAAGTGCCTAAAGCTTATTTAGATGCAACATTAAAAGTATATGCTACGAAGGTTAATATTCCATTTCAAGATCCGCTTTCTATTTTCCCAGATGAAGAGAAAGAAAGATTTGATGGGAATACCTATACTGTAATTTTACCAATAAGAGGCGGAGGAGAACGCCTTGGAACTCTTGTTATCGGAAGAATGGATAATGACTTTCAAGATGATGATTTGGTGTTAGCAGAATATGCGTCAACAGTAGTAGGAATTGAAATTCTTCATGAAAAACAAGATAAAGAAAAAAATCTAGCTAGAGACAAAGATATGGTGAATATGGCTCTTAATTCGTTATCATATTCAGAAAAAGAAGCAATTGAACATATTTTCAGAGAATTAGATGGAACAGAAGGACTACTTATCGCAAGTAAAATTGCAGATAGAGTAGGAATTACTCGCTCAGTTATTGTTAATGCACTTAGAAAATTAGAAAGTGCAGGTATTATAGAGTCAAAATCATTAGGTATGAAAGGTACTTATATAAAAGTACTTAAAGAATACTTTTTAGAATTAATGTTTTCTAATGAATTTTAAATGTAAAATTGTAAAATAAAAACCTCCTATTTAGGAGGTTTTTATTTGCTTATTTAGATATTAATTTTTTCATAAATTTCTTATTATTAATTATTACACGTGTATGATCAGCTGTTGCAATTTGTTTATCACCTTCGTATGCTTCAAGGCTAAAGATAATTATCTTTTCTTTGATAATGTCTTTAATTGTACCTTTGACAATTATACTTTTTCCGATAAGAGTTGGAGCAAGATGATTTATATTAATATTACTACCAACACTGCCTAGTTCCTCATTAAGAAAATTATTTAAGTAATTTTTTGCAGAATTTTCCATAAAAGCCACTAGACTAGGTGTAGATAATACTTCCAAATCACCACTCCCCATACTTTTAGCACTATTTTCACCTTTGATAGTATAGTGTGTTTCAAAAATTTTATTTAATTCAATATTCATAATATTGCTCCTTTAGTCGTAAAAAGTTACTTCATAATCAATAAATTTATTGTCTTTATAATTAAATTTAGCTGAAAAGAAAGGCTTATCTTGTACTAGCCAATCAAGAAATATATAATCACCTTCCCAAGTTTTTATATTTTGTATTTCATTCTTTTTAACCCAAACTAAATCTCCTTCATTGCAATCTTTTGTAAGGTTACCTGTATAATCTTTTGCTGTAAATACATATGTATACCAATCTTTATTTCCATCAAAATTTGGAAAAGTGATTATGCCACGAAGTTTAGGTTTAATGATATCAAGATTCGTTTCTTCTTTTACTTCTCGAATAACGCAATCTTCGGGACTTTCTCCAATTTCAAACTTACCACCAACACTGATAGTAAGCCCTTCATGAATATCATTTTCTTTTTTATTACGCTTAAGCATAAGATAACTGTCACCATTATCAATATAACACATAGTTGCAAGTAAATTATTCATATATGTAGTGCTCCTATTTAGAAAAAATAGGAAAGCAACATAAGTCCCATTCCTATTTTAATAATAAATTTTATTTTTATAAATTAATTTTCTCTTCTTTTTTTATCCAAACCAATAGCATCAAGTAGAGCAACAAATACTGTAAAGATTACAGATAAAATTGCGCAGTCCCTAAGCGTATTAACTTCAGAGTTACTCCCTAAAATAGATGTAATTATAAATATTGTTACAAATGAAAAAATGAAAGCCCAAAATAAAGAAATAATGTATTTCATTCTATTCCCTCCTTACCGTATACTTACAATAATAATTATACAACTAATAATCAAAACTTACAAGAAATTTGAGAAAATTTTTAATCGTTAATAATAGTTTTATAAAATAATTAATAAAAAATATATTGTATTAATCATAACTTTGTAAGTGTTAGGAATTAATAAGAAAATTAAGTAGAAAAAATAAAAATAAGTATGTTATAATATATAGATAAGCGTGGAGGTAGTTTTATGTACCAAAAATTATTAATAGATAAAAAATTAGAATGTAAAATAACAAAAGATTTAGAAAAAGTATTTAGTAATAATAATATTAACTATACTTTTTCAGAAGGGGCCGACTCCTTTCAATATAACGTATTGTATTTAACTGCTGATAAAAATAATATTAAACCTGAGTTGGCTAATGTTTTTTTAATGAGTAATGATTATGATTTTCTAGACGTTAAAGATGCGATTTTTATAAGAAGAATAGAAGATGTGGTTAGAGTTTATATGGAAAGTATCTGGAAATCATGGGCAAAAGAGTTGCAATTTTTAGCTCAATGCTCTCTTGCATATAGCAAAGATAAATTTGATAGAGAACGTTCGGAAAGAATTAGAGAAATTTCCTGTGAAATGCTTGCTTATAAATATGATATATCTCCAGAAAAAATAAAAGAGCATTTTGCCAGTGAAATAGGATATCAAACTCCTAAGGTAGAAACTAGAGCTGCTATTATCAAGGATAACAAAATTCTTTTGGTTAAGGAACAGTTAGATGGAAAATGGGCTCTTCCTGGTGGTTATCAAGATGCTTTAAAAAGTGTGAGGGAAAATGTTATAAAAGAAGCGAAAGAAGAAGCAGGAGCTATCATTAAACCTAAAAAAATTATTGCGGTGTTGGATTATAACAGACATCATCCAGTCAGCTTTCCGCTTGGTATGGTTAAAATTTTTGTTTTATGTGAATATATCAATCATGATTTTGAAACAAATACTGAGACGCTGGCTGCAGATTTCTTTTCTTTAGATAATCTACCAGAGCTTTCAGTTCAAAGAACCACTAAAAAACAATTAGAAATGTGTTTTTCTTGTTCTGAAAATCCTGATGATTGGGAAACAATTTTTGATTAACTTATAATGATGTAGGAGAGGCTAAATATATGAATATTCGTGAGACGTTGATTAATAAAAATCTACCTGTACATGAACAATTGATGTTTTGTTTGCTACTGACCTTGGTAGGTGGTTTTTTTGATGCATATACTTTTGTTAATTGTGGGGGCATTTTTGCTAATGCACAAACAGGAAATTTAATTTTTGTTGGGATAGGTTTGATTAATGGGGACTTATCTGAAGTTCGACATTATCTTATTCCGGTATTATCTTTCATAGCCGGGGTATTAGTTAGTAAATATATAGAATCAAAATATAAAGAATTGTCTATTTTCAAACATATCTATATGCTATTATTTATTCAAATTATAGCATTAACATTTATATTTTTTAAAGGTTCATTATTTATCTTAGATATCCGACTAATTGTCATTTCATTCGTTTGCGCTATTCAATTTGATGGATTTAGAAAAGTTAATAATCTTGTTTTTGCTAGTGTATTTTGTACTGGAAATTTACGCTCTATGAGTGAACATTTATATAAATATATTTTCCTAAAAAAAAGTGAAAGCAGATATCCGTTTTTAATTTATTTAACAGTAGTTTCAGTATTTTTATTTGGTGTTATTTTTGGAGCGGCAATGTCTAAGTATTATTTCCATAATGCTATCTTAGCTCCAATCGCAATAATGATAGTCAATTTATTTTTTGTAATTGGAATTCAAAATAAATTCGGGAAAAAAAGAATTTAGTATAATAAATTTAGTTAATAAATATAAACTTTGGGAGATTTTTGTTTATTACAAAAAACTGTTCAAGGTTTTTTAATTGTGAATGTCAAAATGCTACAAATACATTTACATAAAGTTTTATAGATGATATAATCATTATAGAGATAAATATTTAGGGAGTATTTTAATACTAAGGGGGTATTTTTATGAGTGAAAAGTTATTGAATGATTTTAGAGAATATTTAGAAAACAAGAAAAAATTCTCTATGAATACAATTAATTCTTATGATAGAGATTTGAGAAAAATCTTTGTGTATTTAGTTGAAATGGGATATTCAATAGAGGAATATTCTTGGCTGAATGAGGAATTAATTACAAGATATTTAGGGTATCTAAAGGAAAAAGACTATTCATCTGCGACATTATCAAGAACAATTTCAACAGTACATATTTTTATTGAATATCTTTATAATACAAGGTTAATTTCTAATAAGATAAACATAGATGTACATGTGGATAAAGATGACCAGCATAATCTTATTATATTTACAAGGCAAGAAATAGCTAAAATTTTAGATATTGATACAAAAAATTGGATGGATTATAGAGATAAAGCTATTTTTGAACTATCATACTCTATAGGTATAAAACCCACAGAATGTATTAACTTGGAATTGAAGGATGTTAATACAACAATAGGATACTTGAAGTATAAGAAAAAAGAAGGGTATAGAACAGTTGCATTAAATAAAGAATCAACGGATGCAATTAAAAACTATATTGAAGAATTGAAAAAAGAATATCCTGATATTGAGGATGAAAGTAAGTTATTTTTAAATCATGATGGTGAAGGAATAAGTCGTCAAGGCTTTTGGAAAATTTTTAAAAAGCGTCAACAAGATTTAGGGCTTGAGAAAGAACTCAATACAATGAATTTCAGAAACTCATTGGCTATTCATCTTTTAGAAGATAAGGTTCCAGCAGAAGAAGTACAAGAACTTCTAGGATTAAAAAATATTCATAGTTTAAAGTTGTATTTTAATAATCTAAAAAAACCAGAGCAAAAGAGAACTCTAATCAATCATCCAAGAAGAACAATTAATTAAAGGAATAATAGTAAATGTATAATGTTAATTTAGAGATTTTTCAAGGACCACTTGATTTATTATTGCATTTAATTGAAAAAATGGAGTTAGACATATATAATATACCTATTGCAAAATTAACAGAGAGTTATTTAGAGTATATAAATACTAGTGAAGAGTTTTCTCTTGAAATTGCAGAAGAATATATAGTAATGGCAGCAACTTTACTCCATATAAAGAGTAAAAGTCTACTACCAAAATTTGAAGAAGATGTTGCGGAAGAGGAAGAAGATTTAGTACAACAGTTATTGGATTATAAAAACTATAAGGAACTTAGTACTAAATTGGAAATTTTGCAAAAAGAGCGAGCTCAATACCTAGAAAAAGAAAGTATAGATTTAGATATACAAGATAATATAGGATCTTTAAGAATACCTTCAATAAAGTTGCTGAAAGCTATGGAAAATGTTTTAAAAACTTTTAATAATAATGAGAATGATAAAGTATTCGTCGGCTATCGTCGTGAGATTTCATTTGAAGATATAAAACAAGAATTGACTGAAAGATTCAATAAAAATAAAAAATTATCTTTTTCTGGACTAATAAAAAATTATACTGAAAGAAATGAAATTGTTTTAGTATTTGTTAGTATTTTAACAATGATTAGAGATCAGGAATTGATATGTATAGATAATGAAAATGAAATAATTCTGGAATATAAATTAAAGGAATAAGCTATGTTATTAGATAAAATTAAAAAAACTATTGAAGCCTTACTTTTTATGAAAGGAGAAGAAGGCTTGAGTGTTGAATTTTTTTCTACTTTTATGGAAGTAGAGTATCATGAAGCAGAAAATATGCTTAATATATTTTTGGAGGAATATAATTTAAGAGATAATCCTCTAATAATAAAGAAATTCGGAATGACTTATAAAATGCTTTTAAATGAAGAAATGTCTGAAATGATAAAAAAAGCTATTGTTTCCAAGAATCTTATTAAATTATCTAAAGCTTCATTAGAGACACTAGCAATAATTGCTTATAATCAACCGATAACAAAAGTTCAAATAGATAAAATAAGGGGTGTAAGTAGTGACTCTATATTACACTCCCTTATATCTAAAGAATTAATTGTATCGACTAAAACATTGGACACAATAGGTAAACCAAAACTTTACGAAACAACAGAAATGTTTTTAGATGTTTTTGGTATAGAAAGTTTAGATGAGTTACCAAAATCAGATGATATAAGCGAAAGCGAGATAAGTAAATTTTTAGAGAAATAGGAGGGTGACATGGCGGAAAGATTGCAAAAGTTAATAGCAGCTTCTGGATATACATCTAGAAGAAAGGCTGAACAATTAATATTAGAGGGAAAGGTTAGTGTAAATGGTGAGGTCATTAAGCAATTAGGTGTTAAGGCTGAACCAAGCGATGTTATAATTGTTGAAGGGGTACGCTTATTAAAAGAAAATAAAAAATACTATCTATTTTATAAACCTGAAAAGGTTATTACATCTATGTCTGATGAAAAAGATAGAGTTTGTGTCAAGGATTTCTTTGAAGCAGTGAATGAAAGAGTAGTACCGGTAGGGCGTCTTGATTATGATACATCTGGTGCTTTAATTATGTCTAATGATGGGGAGTTTATAAATTTGATTACCCATCCAAAACACAAAATAAAGAAAACCTATGTAGCAAAAATTAATGGGAAGCTAGAAGAGCACCATTTAAAAATATTACGTTCTGGTGTAAGGATTGATAATTATAAAACATCTCCAGCAGAGGTTAATATTGTAAAAAATAAAAATAAGAGTGGTAACACACTAGTAAGACTAACAATTCATGAAGGTAAAAATAGACAAGTACGTAGAATGTTTGAAGCGTTAGGTTATGAAGTAATGAAATTAAAAAGAGAATCTATTGAAGATTTGACACTAGATGGATTACGTAAGGGTGAGTACAGGGTTCTTACTATTCATGAGGTAAAAAGATTAATTAATAAAGCTAAAAATGGAGATAAGTAATTTATAGGAAGTGATATTTAGTGGCAGAGAGAGTATTAGTAATAGATGATGAGGAGAGAATTAGAAAACTATTAATAATGTACCTTGAAAAAGAAGGGTATATTGTTGATGAAGCTAGTAATGGTCAAGATGGTTTAGAACGTTTGAAATACATGGATTATTCATGTGTTCTTTTAGATGTGCATTTACCTATATTGAATGGCAAATCGATATTATCTGAACTTAGAAAAACTAAAGCGACACCTGTTATAATAATGTCAGCACAGGCCGATGAACAAAGCCGTGTAGAAGGATTTGAATTAGGTGCAGATGATTACGTAATTAAACCATTTAGTCCTAGAGAACTTATGTTAAGAATAAATGCAATATTACAAAGAACTAAACGCAGTGTTTTTTATACACCAGAATTATATACAAAAGATGTATTGGTTTTTCCAGGATTGATAATAGATGTGAATTCACATAAGGTTATCGTAGAGGACACAGAGGTTCTTCTTACACCAAAAGAATTTGATTTGTTATTGTTTTTAGCTAAATCACCAGATAAAGCATTTAGACGAAATGAAATTCTTAGAGCTGTATGGGATTATGATTTTTATTCTGATCTTAGGACAGTAGACACTCACATAAAAAGAGTAAGGAAAAAATTTGATAAAATTTCTCCAAAAGTTTCGAAAATGATTGTTACTGTATGGGGAATAGGATATAAATTTGATACATCACAAAATAATCTTTAAAAGATTTAACAGGAGACGTTATGTTAGAATTTTACAAACTTTTGGCTAAATTAACAAGAAAAGCCAGTAGAGTAGCAGGTAAAAAAGGAACAGATTTACCAGGAAAAGTATTGAGGAAACTTGATAATAATGTGCTTTCTAAACTAGCTACTAATTATGATGAAATTGTTTTTGTAACTGGAACAAACGGTAAAACAACAACTTCAAATTTAATAGGACATACATTAAAAGTATGTAATAAAAATTTTATTAATAATTTTGAAGGGGCTAATATGTTAGATGGGATCATATCTACGTTTGCTATCCAGTCAAAAAACAATACAAAATTAGCTATCATTGAAATAGATGAGGGTTCTATTCCAAAAGTTATGAATTATATAACACCAACAAAATTTGTTATTAATAATTTTTTTAGAGATCAAATTGATCGTTTTGGAGAAATAGATACTTTAATTGAAACAATCGGTAATCAATTAGAAGGAAAAGATATACAGCTTATTTTAAATAGTGATGACCCTTTTGTTACACGATTATCAAAATATGACAAAAATAATGTTTGTTTTGGAATAAATAATGATGCATATAGCTTTGTTGATTATGGTATTCCAGAATCAAAATTTTGCCCTAATTGTGGGCATGAATTAGATTATGATTATATTCATTATAGTCAGCTAGGTTTTTATAAATGTACACAGTGTAGCTTTAAACACCCCGAAGCAAAATATAATGTAACCAATGCAGTTGTTGAACCATTTATAAAATTTAGTGTTAATAATGGTGAAATCATTGAGACAAGATTGGCGGGAGACTATAATATATATAATCTACTTGCTGCATATTCACTATTAAAAGAGCTAGGGCTAACTGAGGAAGAAATTCAGCAGGGATTAAGCAGTTATACATCTAAGAATGGACGTATGCAAAGTATTATTATATCAAAAGATGCTACAGCGTTGCTTAACTTAGCGAAAAATCCAGCAGGACTTAATGCATCGTTAGCAATTGGTAATGGGATTAAGGAAGATATAAATTATCTTTTAGTATTAAATGATAATGGAGCTGACGGCTTAGATATATCATGGATTTGGGATACTGATTTTAATATTTTACTTAATCAAAATATTAAAAATATTGTTTGCTCAGGAAAGCGAGCTAAAGAATTAGCATTACGTTTGAAATATAGTGATATTAAAGCTAATATAACAGTCAATGAGAATATTACAGAGGCAGTTTTAGAATTAAAAAAATACCCTGAGAGATATGTTATTGCTATACCAAATTATACAGCGTTAACTGAAACTCAAAAGGAATTGGAGAAATAGTTATATGGAATTAAAATTGTATCATTTCATGCCAGATAAATTAAATTTGTATGGTGATATAGGAAATGTGATTTCCTTGAAAAAACGCTGTGAATGGCGTGGAATAGATTTAAAAATTGAAAATATCACCTCTACATCAGGTATAAAGTTATCTGATTGCGATATGTTCTTTATAGGTGGTGGTTCAGATAGAGAACAGTGTATAGCTACAGAGCAATTTAGTAAAATAAAAAATGAATTTAAAGCAGCTATAGAAAATGGGACTCCTGCACTAACAATTTGTGGAGGATATCAGTTTTTAGGAGAATATTATAAGACTGTCGATGGAATTAAGCTACCGGGTTTAAATATTCTCGATTTTTACACTGAGTCTTTACCTAATAAACCTCGTTTAATTGGTAATATTTTGCTTGAATCAGAGAAATTTGGAAACATAGTTGGTTTTGAAAATCATGGAGGAAGAACTTATCATGATTATGAAACATTAGGTAATGTAATTGTTGGATTTGGAAACAACGATGATGATAAAAAGGAAGGGTTACTATACAATAATTTAATTGGAACTTATTTACATGGTCCTATTTTACCTAAAAACCCTCGTGTTACAGATTATTTAATAAAAGCAGCATTAGATAACAAATACTCTTCATATGATTTTCCAAAGTTGGACGATTCGGTTGAGTATAATGCTAATAAATTTATGGCAGAACTATTAAAAAAAGGAATTTAATAAAATAACTCCTAAAGTTTTAATTTAGGAGTTATTTATGTTATTTAGGCTGTATAATAAATCCGGGGCATGGAAAAACATGCTCCGGATTTTAATTCTATATACAAAAAGACAAATATCCAATAAAATATAAAGTGTGACCTAAATAC
>ERZ773090.133-NODE-133-length-71835-cov-460.628_pt1 | contig 71835 bp, 51 predicted proteins | sample MGYA00580579_ERZ773090 | MGnify/ENA primary metagenome ERZ773090 (study PRJEB29015, sample SAMEA2738014) | human oral metagenome | biome: human oral; feature: human-associated habitat; material: dental | place: China | collected 2132 ... | reverse complement strand
TAGAGCATCTGACTACGGATCAGAAGGTTGGGGGTTCGAATCCCTTCTGGCGCACCAACGCCCCGATATCGGCTGAACAGTCGGTTGCGGGGCGTTTTCCATACTCACACCTGTGATCCGGGAAATTCTGATCCCCGACGCGATTGTCGGCGGCGCCACCTCCGAGGTGGCGCCGCCGACAATCGGGCGAACTGAACCGTCAGCCGGTCAATCCTTGACCGGCTCGAGGGGGTTGGCCTGACAGGTGGCTCCTTCCTCGGGCGGGGTTCCGTCCAGCAGGAACGTGCTGACGGCGTCGGAGGCGCAGGAGTTGCGGTTGACCGCGCCGTGGATGGCGTCGTTGACGGTCAGCAGACGGCTGTTCTCCAGCTGGTCGGCCAGAGAGGTCGCCCACGAGTAGGGGGTCTGCGGGTCTGCGGTATTGCCGATGACGACCACCGTGTCCGAGCCCTGCCCGGTGACGCGATGCGGTTGAGTGGTCGTCGTCGTGTGACCCCACCCGTGGCAGAAGGCGTCCGTGTAGGCGGAGGCCGCGTCGTAGGAGATCGGGTAGGACTTCTTGAGATTGTCGGCCTGAGCGTTCCACGACGCGGCATCCCCCGTGTCCGGGTAATCCGTGCAGTGCACTCCGTAGAAGGCGTAATTCGAGTTCTGCGTCCTCGCCACCGGCGGGCTCGTGGCGGCGTTGTCGTAGGCGGTGGCCACCTTCTGGTAGTTCTGATACAGCATGGTGCCGTTGCCGTCGTTCATGGCCTGGGCCAGAGCGCTGGTCAGATAGGACCAGTACTCCTGGCGCCGGTTGGAGATGAACCGGATGTAGGTCTGCGCCTGCGCGTGACCGAGAGTGGTTTCGCGCCCGTTGTTGGCCGTCATCGGCAGGGGTTTGTCGTCGAGACCCTCCAAGAAGGTCTGCAGTTGGGCCATGGCCTCGTCACTCGTGCCGCTCAGGGGGCAGCCGTCGCCCGCCGTCCCGGCCAGGCAGGAGTCCACATAGCTGCGCAGAGCGTTCTCGTTGTGCTCCATGTTGTCCGCGTGGATCTGGGCCCGGCTGATTGAGGGGTCCATAGCCGAATCGAGAATGATGCGGCCTCCCCGGGTGGGGAAGAGATCCAGGTAGGTGGCGCCCAAGTAGGTGCCGTAGGAGACGCCGAGGTAGTTCAGCTTCGAGTCGCCCATCACGCCTCGCATGACATCCATGTCGCGGGCCGCGGTGGCGGTATCCATGTGGTCGAGAATCTCGGGGACCGAGGAGTTCTGGGCGCAATTGGCGGATACGGCGGCGCCCCGGCTCTCGAAGGTCGCGGCGTCCGTGGCCTGAGCGTCCGCCCACGGGGTGAGATCATCCTCGTCGGCGGCCCCGTCATCGGGATTCTCGCCCTGGACGGCCGCGGCGTCGGCGGGCTGCTCGTCATTGATGCCGCCCTGCTGAACGGGGGCGGCGTCGCCGTTGCCCGCGTTCTGGCCCGCGCAGGACAGCGGCTCGGATTGCCCGACGCCGCGCGGATCGAAGCCGATGATGTCGTACTGGCCGCGCACCTTCGTGGCCAGGGAGCGGGCGGTCCCCTCGACGGAGCCGACGCCCGAGTTGCCCGGGCCGCCGGGGTTGGTGAACAAGGTGCCCTTCTCCGCGTTGCCGTCGGCGGCGCGCACCCTTTTGAGGGCGAGTGTGATGGTCTGGCCGTCGGGGGCGTTGTAGTCCAACGGCACGGTGAGGGTGGCGCAGGTGGCGATGGAGCCGTCGTCGCAATTGGCCCAGGTGAGCTCCTGGTTGTAGAAGGACGTCAGCTCGGCCGGGATGGCCGGCTGCTGATCGTCTGCGGCTGGTCGGGCGGCCGCCGGTGGAGCGGCGATGATGTCGGCCGCCCCGGGCGGGCCACCCGAAGCGGCGGGTACGGCGGATGCGGCTGCCGGCGCTTCGGAGCCCTCGACGAGATCCGGACTCTGCGGCTGGCCGGCAGCCAGGATCAATGACAGTGACATGGCGGTCAGTGCGACCGCGCTCCTCTTCTTCAGGGACTGAACGTAGGGCCTCATGTGTTTACTATCTCTTCTTGATCGGTGATGCGCCTCCTCCTGAAGGAGGAGATAACGTTTCGGTCACGATATTGAGGGTTAGGCTCACCGCGTGGAGTTCCTCAACGGTCTCATGCCGACCTTCGATCTGACATACGACGACGTCTTCATGGTGCCCTCGCGCTCGGGCGTGGGCAGTCGCACGGACGTGGACCTGGCCACCGACGACGCCACCGGCACCACCATCCCGCTCATCGTCGCCAATATGACGGCGGTCGCCGGCAAGCGCATGGCCGAGACGGTCGCCCGCCGCGGGGGACTCGCCATCATTCCTCAGGACATCCCCGTCGATGTCGTCATCGACACCGTTGAGCGGGTCAAGGCCTGTCACCGGGTGTACGACACCCCCGTCACCGTCAAGCCGCATCACACCTGCGGTTACGCCCTGGGCCTGATCCCCAAGCGCTCGCACGGGGCGGCCGTCGTCGTCGACCCGGACACGGGCGCGCCCATGGGGCTGGTGGACACCGACGACGTGACCGATGTCGACCGCTTCACCCAGGTCCGCGAGGTCATGAGCACCGAGCTGCTCACCCTGCCCGAGGGCGTCGACCCCCGCGAGGCCTTCAACCGCCTTCGCGCCGCCCGTCGCAGACTCGCCCCCGTCGTTGACGCCTCGGGCGGGCTCGTCGGCCTGCTCTCCCGCTCCGGTGCGGTGCGCGCCACCATCTACCGTCCCGCCATCGACGGGGCGGGGCGATTGCGGATCGGGGCCGCGATCGGTATGAACGGGGAGCCGGCGGGACGGGCCGCCGAGCTGGTGGCGGCTGGCGTGGATGTCATCGTCGTCGACACCGCCCACGGGCACCAGGACCGCATGGTGGAGGCGGTTGCGGCGGTGCGCGACGCGGTGCCGTGCACCCCGGTGTGCGCCGGCAATGTCGTGACCGCGGCCGGTGTGGGCGATCTGGTTCGGGCCGGGGCCTCCATCATCAAGGTCGGCGTGGGGCCGGGCGCCATGTGCACCACTCGCATGCAGACCGGTGTGGGCCGCCCCCAGTTCTCCGCCGTCGTCGAATGCGCGCGCGAGGCGGCCCGGCTGGGCGCGCACGTGTGGGCCGACGGCGGGGTGCGCCACCCGCGCGATGTCGCTCTGGCCCTGGCCGCCGGCGCCTCCAACGTCATGGTCGGCTCGTGGTTCGCCGGTACCCACGAGTCACCGGGGGATCTGCGCTACGACGCCGACGGGCGCGCCTACAAGGAAAGCTTCGGCATGGCCTCCAAACGCGCCGTCAGCCACCGCACCGAGGGCGAGGACGCCTTCGACCGGGCGCGCAAAGCCCTGTTCGAGGAGGGCATCAGCGCCGGCCGCATGTACCTGGACCCGGCGCGGCCCGGGGTGGAGGACCTGATCGATTCCATCGTGGCGGGGGTTCGGTCGGCTTTCACCTACACGGGCGCCGGATCGATTCCGGAGTTCCGCGAGCGGGCGGTCGTGGGGATCCAGTCGGCCTCCGGCTACCGGGAGGGGGCGCCGGTTCCCGTGAGCTGGTGAGGCGTGGGCGTCCTGGCCGTGAGTGTGTCCGCATCCCGCACGAACGTCCGCCGGACACCGTCGGTCGAGTGGGCGGGCGCCCGAACCGTGCGGTTGTGCGAGGGGCTCGTGGTGCTTCGGATCGCGTTTGTGCGGGATTCGGACAGCGACCCCGCCCGGCGTCGTATCAGATGGGGATGCGCATGAGGGAGCGCACGCGTGCCAGGCCCCGGTCTGTGGCGAGCTCGGCGCGCAGCTCGCGATGGTCGGAGTAGAAGTCGGCCACCTGCTGGAGCTGGACATAGCCGACGGCGACGGCGTTCATGGGTGCGCGGACCAGGCCGACCTCGGGCGCATGAATGAGGATCGCGCCCGACGGCAGGCCGCCGACGACACGAGGGCGGGTCTCCCAGCGGAATGTGGTCCGACGACGGGTGCCCGGGGCCAGATGAAGGCCGACGGGATCGAGGACGATCTCGGGCCCGCCGTGCGGTCCGCGGGCCCGTCGCCACGCTCTCCCCGCGACGAGGACGCACACCAGCGCGGCGACCATCGACATCGCACGCGCCTGTTCCTCGGAGGCATCAGCGGTCAGGGCGATCGCCCAGCAGGAGAACGCGATCGCGGACAGGGCCATCGCACCCAAGCGCGCCATGAGCGGAGCCGCCCATAGCGGCGGCAGTTCGATACGGCCTGCCCCGGCTCTCCATTGTCGGTCGGCGCGCTCCGAAGGGATCTGCAGGATCCGGAGCGCGGCCAGCCGCAGCAGGGAGAGGATGAGAACGAGGAGCAGCAGGGGAGTGAGCGCCGTCGTCAGATCGGTGGCGAGAACACCACCGAGAACGACCGCGATTCCAAGGATTTGGAGGGCGGCGCGCCGGGGCGCCGCCAGCCGTCGCCGGTCGGCGCTCGCGCAGTCGAGAGTCTCGGACGGCAGCTGCGGCTGGGGTCGGCGGGACGCGTCGGATGCGGGCGGGGCGTCTGCGATGGCGCCCACGGCGGCGTCGGCCGGTGCGGGGAACCCGTACGAGCCGACGGGCGGCTGGGCCGAGCCGACGTGCGGGTCCACGATGGGGGCCAGGTACTTCTCGGCCCGCCAGACGGGGGTGCGCATGAGTGAGTGCACGCGCGCCAGACCCTGGTCGGTGGCGAGTTCGGCGCGTACCTCGGGGTGGCCGGAGTACAGCGCCACCACCCGCTGCAACTGGACGTACGTCAGAGGCGTGGCGCCCACGTCGGCGGGGAGGGTGCCGGCGTCGGGGATGAGGACGAGTGCGGGGCCAGTGGTGAGGGCGCCGACGACGCGGGGGCCGTCCTCCCACAGGAAAGCGGCCTCGCGCCGCGTGCCCGGTGCGGTGCGGAACCCGTCGGGGCTCAGTACGATCCCCGGACCCGAACGCGGCAGCGGGGTCCTCCACCAGGTGGTGACGGCGACGGCGAGGCAGGCCGTTGCAACGGCTAGGGACGGGATGAGGACATGTTCGCGGCTGCGGCTGTTGTCGTCGATGGCGGCCGTCCAGTAGCCGACGAGCGCGAGAAGGGCGAGGGCCAGCGCTCCCAGATGCCTGGTGAGAGGGAGGATCCGAGATTCGGGCAGCCAAATGCCCCTGGCGTCCCTGACCCAGTGACGGCGAGCGCTTCTCAATGGGATCTGCGCTGCCCGCAGAGCCGCCGCGTGAAGCAGGAGGAGAAGACAGATTCCCGGGACGAGGACCGCGAGCGCCGTGTCCTGGCCGACGTTGGCGGAGACGAAGAACAGGAATACGACGACGGCGTGCAGTGCGAGGTACAACGGCGTATCGAGCGTGCGGCGGTCCGCCTTCCCGCAGTCGAGGGCGGGCAGAGCCGTTGGGGGGTCGGGGGGTGATATGGGCGGAGCCGGGGGCGAGGCGAGCGCCGCGGGCGGGGCCGGAGCTCCGGGCCTTGCCCGGCCCTCGGGCGGGGCGGCCGCGGAGTCGGTCGGAGAAGCGGCCGGGCCCCGGACCGGCGCGGGCACGGGTCCGGCGGGGAGGGGGCTTGGGGACGCGATCGGCGCGCTCGCGGGTTGCGGCCCCGGGAGGGGCGGCGGGTTCGGCGTCGCGAATCGGACCGGAGGCCCCGGGGCCGGGCGCATGGTCTCCTCGATTTCCCAGACGGGGGCGCGCATGAGGGCTCGCACGCGTATCAGGCCCTGGTCGGTGGTGAGCTCGGCGCGCGATTCGGGGTGGTTGGTGTAGAACTCGACGAGCCGCTGCAGCTGGACGTAGTTCATAGGGACGGGAGACATAGGGACATATACTGGGTCGCCGACGTCGAGGGTGATGACGGCGCACGGTTGCGCATGACGGCGTATTCGCCCTGCGACGACCGGCCGCCGGTCCCATGGAATGTATGTGCGGTACCGTCCGTCGGGCCACAGCCATAGTCCGGTGGGGTCGAGGACGAGTTCGGGAGTTCGCGGTGGATTGAAGGGCATGGGCGCCCAGGTGATGACCGTGGTCGTAAGCAGGACCAGCGAGAGAATCAGCGTGCCGGTCCGGTCGGAATGGGCGTCGTGCGAGGCGTAGATGATGCATAGGGTCGAGATGGCGCCGACCGTGATCGCCGAAGGCGGAAGCTGCTCCCACAGGAGGAATCCCCAGGACGGCCCGAAGCATATGCAGCCGTTGCCTGTGCGCCAACGATTGTCTGATGTGCGAGTCCGCCGGCGCAGCGCGAGCCGGCTGGCCCCGTGCAGCATGAGGCCCAAGCCGATCGAGAAGAGCATGACGACGAGAGGAGGAGAATACTCGATCAGTAAGACGAAGCCGAGGAGAAGAGCTGGAGCACTGAGCGTCAGACTTATGAAGGCCTCGGTTCCCCGATCCTGGTCGGCGCGATCGCAAGTGCGGATTCGACCCGACGGGACCCGGCGCGACGTGCTGCTCATGGCCGACTACCATACATGTCGCTCGGGCGCACTGTCGTTGACCGGGTACGGGTCACGTGGCGCTTGCGTCCGGTTGCCGTTAAAGGACGCGTTTCGATCACTTCATTGAAAACGGCGAGGAGCCCCTGGATGCAACCATGATGAGGGCATGCGCGAGTCATTTCTGCCGTTGTTCGCCATATCGCAGGTGCAGGAATCAGTCGGAGCCGCGTGCTATCAGTCGCTACCGCTCGTTGCGGCCGCCTCGAGGGCCTGTCGCAGGTCGGCGACCAGGTCCTCGGCGTCCTCGATGCCCACGCTCAGACGCAGCAGCCGATCCGTCAGCCCGTAGGCGGCCCTGGTGGCGGGCGGCACGTCGGCGTGCGTCTGCACGCTCGGACACGTCACCAGCGACTCCACTCCGCCCAGGGATTCGGCGAAGGTGAACACTCGCACCGTCTCCAGGAAGACCGCGATATCGACGTCGTCGGCGGGATCGAAGGAGACCATGCCGGAGCGCCCTGGATACAGCACCCGGCTCACGTGCTCGCTCGCCTCCAGGAACTCCGCCACCAGGAGCGCGTTGGCCTCGTGACGCTTCATGCGCAGAGACAGGGTCTTCAGCCCGCGCAGCAGCAGAAAGCAGTCGAAGGGGCCGAGCGTTGCGCCGGTCGTGTTGAGCCGGTACATCAGACGTTCGCCCAGTTCCGGGTCGGCCACGACGACGGCGCCGGCCATGACGTCGTTGTGCCCGCCCAGGTACTTCGTGGCCGAGTAGACGACGACGTCGGCCCCCCGCTCCAGCGGCCGGCAGACGACCGGGGTGTAGAAGGTGTTGTCCACCACCAGCAGGGCGCCTGCGGCGTGAGCCCAGCCGGCGACGCGCTCGATGTCGATCTCAGCCATCATCGGGTTGGTCGGCGTCTCGATCATGACCAGGGACGCCGGGTTCTTCAGCGCCCCGCGCAGGCCCTCCTCGCCGATGACGAAGTCGACGTCGTAGGCGCCCTCCTCCGCCAGCACCTGGAGGTAGCGGTAGGTGCCGCCGTACAGGTCCTCCAGCGCCACCACCCGACCGCCGTAGGGGGCGAGGGTCTCGACCGCCAGCTGGACCGCCGCCATCCCCGACGACAGGGCGAAGGCTGCCGTTCCGGCGTCCAGACGCGCCAGGGCGTCCTGCAGGACGTCGCGGGTGGGTGAGGCCGTGCGCGTGTAGTCGTAGCCGGTCGACTCGCGCAGGCCCGGGTGACCGAAGGCGGTCGACAGGTGGATGGGGGTGGTGATCGCGCCGGTCGCCGGATCGGTGGCGGTGCCCACGTGCGCGAGCATCGTGCCCAGGCCCCAGGCCGGCGGCTCGGCGCTCCAGGAGGCGTGATGGTGGAGCGGTACGGCGCGACAGCCGGAGCTCTCGCCGTGGGCGGGAGGGTGCGGGGCGGGGGAGTCCTGTTGGGCGGGGACGGTGAAGGAGGCGGTCGTCGGGGTGGTCATGGTGCAGGTCTTTCTAAGGCGTGTGAGGCGGTGGGAGGTCGGGTTGGTTCGGATCGGGCACGACCGATCGCGGCGGCTCAGGCGGCGGGAACCGCCGGAGGGCGTCGATCGGCCGCGGCCCGGTGCTCCTGACGGGACAGTAGGGCCGCCACTGCGGCCTCGAGACGATCGAGGGCCTCATCCAGCGTGGCGCGCGGGCAGGCGACGTTGATACGGGTGAAGCCTCGTCCGCCAGCGCCGAAGATCGCGCCGTCGTCGAGCCACAGCCCGGCCTCCTCCAGCACGAAGTCGTCGAGCTCGTCCGGTCTCAGACCCGCGGCCGCGAGCAGACCGGTGCAGTCCAGCCACAGCAGGTACGTGCCCTCGCAGGGGGCCGCCTCGACGCCGGGGATGGCCGCCAGACGGTCGACGACGTGCTCGCGGGCGGCGGCGATGTGCTCGCGCAACCCGTCGAGCCAGGCGTCCCCGCCCTCGTAGGCGGCCCGGCAGGCGACCAGACCCAGCGTGTTGGGCTGCGAATAGCCGGCCGAGTCCAGCTCGACGCGGAAGCGGGAGCGCAGACCGGGGTCGGGGATGAGAATGTTGGCGACCTGCAGGCCCGCCAGGTTGAAGGCCTTCGACGGGGAGGTGCAGGCGATCGTCCGAGCAGCCGCCTCCGCGCCCAGCGAGGCGAAGGGTGTCGTGCGGTGGCCGGGCAGGGCGAGGTCGGCGTGGATCTCGTCCGCGACGACGACGACGCCGTGGCGGCCGGTCACCTCGGCCAGCCCGGCGAGCTCGTCGCGGGACCATACGCGACCGACCGGGTTGTGCGGGTTGCACAGGAGCAGCAGCCGCGCGCCCGTGCGGGCGAGGGTCTCCTCCAGAGCGCTCAGGTCGCGCCGATAGACGCCGTCGGCGTCCCGGGACAGCGGAACCGGGGCGACCGTCCTCCCATTGGCCTCGACAACCTCCCGGAAGGGGTAGTAGACGGGCTCCTCGATGACGACGGCATCGCCGGGGGCGCTCAGCGCTCGCACCGCCAGCGCCAGGGCCGGGACGACCCCGGGGGTCACGACGTTCCAGGCGGGGTCGATCCGCCAGCCGTGGCGGCGGGCGAACCAGCCGGTCAGGGCGGCGTTGTAGACGGCGTCGGGCTCGGAGTAGCCGAAGATGCCGTGACGCACCCGCCACAGCAGGGCGGAGGTCACGCAGGGCGCGGCAATATGATCCATATCCGCCACCCACAGGGGCAGTGCCGAGGCGGGGCGGCCGCGCTCGGCGGCGAAATCCCATTTCAGGGAGCCGGTGCCGGTGCGGTCGTGGACGACGTCGAAGGGGGAGGGGGCTGCACCGGCGCCGGCGTCCGACGCGGCACTGATGCCGAGGGCGGCGTCCGGGCGCGAGGAGAGGGCGGAGTCGAGGACGAGGGGGAGCGTGGACATGGCTGATCGGTTCCTTGAGACGAGCACGCGCGGCGGCGCCGTCGGGCGGCGGGCGCGTGCGACGAGCGGAGAAGGATGAACACGGGCCGCCGGGAGCGGTTCCGCGGAGTGCGACGAACCGACGGCGCGCAGGCGCACGAGGGCTCGGACTCTGACCGTTATTCGGGCAACAGCGACGGCTGGCGCTGTCAGCGCATGTGCATTCGACGCATGACCAGGGCGCGCACCGGCAGGGCACGGGTCACGAGCGTCGCGGCAGTCATGCAGTCAGCGTAGCGTGCGATGCGGCGGCGCTGTCAACTGCGGTCGAGGGGCGGACCCCTCCCGCGCTCGTTGAGCGACCGCATCGGGTCCGCCCGCCGCGGTGACGGCGCGGGGCGTCGGCCGCATGATTCCGGGCCCCGGCCTCATGGGCGCAGGCCGCGCAGGAGAACTTCGACGAGCCAGCGGTCCCAGCCGGGAACCAGCCGGTCCGCGTAGTCGGTCAGCGGGCACGAGATCTGAGCGACGGCGATCTGGAGGTGGGCGGCGCCGACGTCGTCGCGCACCTGCCCGTCCGCCTTCGCATGAGTGAGCACGGCGTCGAGTCGGGCCAGACCGCGCCGGCGGGCGCGCTCCGCCCACGCGGCGTTCGCGGTGAGATCGGGGTCTGCAACGAGCTGCGGGATCAGTCGGCCCAGGTGCAGCGAGACCAGCTCGGCGACGAAGTCGCGCCAGGCGCTGGCGGGATCCTCTCGGCGGTTGTCGTCGTAGCGCTCCGCGATCCGGTCGATGGAGGCGACGACGGCGTCGGTGACTCCGCGAGCCAGATCCTCCTTGTCGGGGAAGTGCCGGTACAGGGTGCCGATGCCGACCCCCGCCTCGGAGGCGATGGCGCGCAGAGGGACGCCGGTGCCGGCGTCGGCCCACAGCTTGATGACGGCGGTGATGATCGCCTCACGGTTCGCGACGGCGTCGGCGCGCACGGCGGTTCTCCTGTTCTCTCGCTCTCGCCGGTCCCGACGGTCGTGGGGCGGCGGCCTTGCACCACTATATGCGGAAGGATATGATCCGTTTGTTTCCGGAACGGTAAGTTCCACTTACGAGAGAGGGGTTCTCATGTCCTCTGCATCATCCGGCCGCCGCGGCAGTACGAGGATGCTTCTGGCCGTCACCGCCGGCGTGCCGGTCGTTATCCTCCTCATGCTCCTGGCCTTCCTCGCTCCCGCGATCAATTCCGGGGCCGAGGACCTGCCGCTGGCCGTCGCAGCCCCGGCCGAGCAGCGCGAGCAGCTGACTGCGGGCCTCGAGGCCGCGGCACCCGGCTCCTTCGACGTCACGGTCGTCGACGACGCCGACGCCGTCACCCGCGCCGTCCAGGATCGCGACGCCATCGGCGGAATCGCCGCGAGCGCCGACGGCATCGAGGTCGTCACCGCCTCGGGCGCCGGGTCGCCCTACGCGGCGCTGCTCAAGAACCTCGCCACCGGTCTGCAGGCTCAGGCCCAGCAGCAGGCCGGCGCCGCCGCGGCGACCGCCGCTCAGGCACAGGGCGCCGACGAGACTCAGATGCAGGTGGCCCAGGCCCAAGCCCGGGCCGCCGCGGCCGACTCGGTCGAAGTCGTCGACGTCGCCCCCCTGGCGAGCGGCGACCCGACCGGTGCCGGTCTGACCTCCATCGGCCTGCCGCTCGTCTTCGGCGGCATGGCTTCGGCGGTTCTGCTGGCCATCGTCCTGACGGCCGCCCCCTGGAAGCGGGTGATCGCGGCGGTGTCCATCGCCGCCGCCGGAGCCCTCATCGCCACTGTCGTGCTGCAGCCCTGGTTCGGCGCGGTCGACGGCGGCTTCTGGCTCACCTGGGCCGGCCTGACCGCCGGCATCGCCGCCATCTGCCTGACCCTCATCGGACTGCACGCCGTGGCCGGGTATGCGGGTTTCGCATTGGGCGCGGTCGTCATGATGTTCGTGTCCAACCCCCTGTCGGGGCTGGCGACGGGGCCGCAGTGGCTCCCCCGCGGCTGGGGCGCACTCGGGCAGATGCTCCCCGTGGGGGCGGCCGGCACCTGGCTGCGCTCGGCCGCCTACTTCGACGGGCGCGGCATGGGCCTGGCGCCGTGGGTGCTGCTCGGCTGGATCCTCGCCGGCCTGCTGCTCGTCGCCGTCGGGGCCTGGCGCGGGCGGTCGCGCGCCGAGAACCGACGTGACGGCGGACGGGTCGAGGTCGAGGAGGCGACGACCGCCGGTGAGCCCTCGACCGCCCGGGAGGGGGCCGGCGAGGCGGAGGGCGCCGAGACTGTGGCGCCCGCCGCTGGCGTCTGAGACGGCCTCCCGCTCAGGCCTCGACGAGGACGGCGACCGTGCGCGCGGGCACCGTCACCGTGCCGGTGGCCGAGTCGAAGCGCGTGTCGCGCACCACCGGGTCGGCGCCCTCCGCCTGAACGTCGCAGAGCTCGAGGAAACGACCCACGAGGGCGTCGACCCGCTGGCTGACTTCGCGGGGCGTCATGTTGAACACCACCACGACCCCGTCCAGCGCCGGGTCCACGTCCGCCTCCCCGGCGCCGTCGTCGATCACCATGACGATGACGCCCGGCTGCGCCTGCGGACCGGCCGTCGGGAAGCTCACGCGCTCGCGGATCAGCTCGGCCGATCCCAGGGAGAACAGCGGGGTGGAGCGCCGCAGCCGCAGCAGATCGAGGGCCTGGGCGCGTGCGGAGGCGATGTCGTGGGTGGTCGGGCGCAGGTCGTCGCGGATGAGGATCTCGGCCTGAATGATCCAGGTTTCGAAGTTGCGATTCGCCGGGGGCAGCCCCCGACCCCACCCGTTGTCCCGACCGGTCCAGTCGATGGCGTTGAAGTAGTCGCCGGAGTTGTAGGAGTCGGCGTCCAACGACTTGCTGCGCAGCAGTTCGGAGCCCGCCGCCCAGAAGCACGGCGACTGCCCCAGGGTGATGGCCGCCAGGCACAGGGTGTTCATGCGCACCCGGTCGGCCATCGCGGTGCCCAGCGGCAGCTTGTAGGTGAGGCGGTCGAAGAGGGTCTCGTCATCGTGGGCGGCCACGTAGGCGATCGAATCGATGGGCTGGTCGCCGTAGGCGGCCGGGGAGTCGCCGTAGGTGATCTCCTCGCCGCGGCGCCACCGCCCGTCGGAGGTTGCGAGCCCGTAGTCGCGCAGGTTGCCGGCCAGGGACAGCCGCAGCAGGTCGCTTCGCCAGGCCAGGTCGTGGCGCACCTGCTCCTCATCGCGGTTCTCCAGGGCGTTGGGGGCGGTCAGCTCGCCGTTGCCCAGGCCCTGATTCGCCCGCGGGTCGGCCTGCTCGAAGGAGCCGCCGTGGATGGCATCGCGCACGCGGTCGTTGAATGTGCCGATGCCCAGCTCCCCGAGCTGGCCCTGACGGGCCTGCCGGAAGAGGGCGTTGTCGGCGACCTCCCCCATGTTCCAGCCCTCGCCGTAGAGGTAGATCGGGTGGCCGACAGCGTCCTCGGCGATCTCGGCCAGCGCCTCGCGCAGGCGCGCCATGGTCCCTACGCTGTGGTAACCCATGAGGTCGAAGCGGAAGCCGTCGACCCGGTAGTCGCGCACCCACGCCACGCAGGAGTCGATCATGAGGCGCTCGGCCATGGCGCGCTCGGTGGCGATGTTGTTGCAGCAGGTGCTCATTTCGACGTCGCCCGCGGCGTCCAGACGGTGGTAGTAGCCGGGCACGATCCGGTCCAGGACGGAGCGGGCCTCCTGACCCGCCGCTGCGGTGTGGTTGTAGACCTGGTCGAGGACGACCTGGAGACCCATGCCGTGCAGCGCCCCCACCATGGCCCGCGCCTCGCGGGTGCGCGCTCCGCCGTTCTGGTGGCCCTGGCGGGCGTAGGAGCCCTCCGGAGCCATCCAGTGATACGGGTCGTACCCCCAGTTGTAGGCATCCCGGTCGGCGACGGCGGCGATCGCGGCCTGGGGCCGGCGCGAGGCCGCCGAGGCGTCGGGCGGGATCACGGGCACCTGCTGGTCCGCCCGGTCCTCGGGGATGGAGGCGATGTCGAAGATCGGCAGCAGGTGCAGGGTGTCGATGCCCGCGCTCGCCAGCGCGCGCAGGTGCCGGGTTCCGGCCGAGTCGACGGTGAAGGCCGCGTACGTTCCGCGCAGGTCGGGCGGCACGGAGGCATCGGCGGCGGAGAAGTCCCGCACGTGGAGTTCGTAAATGGCGCGGGCGGCGTCGCAGGCGACGGCGGGGGCCAGATTCTCGCACCAGGCGGCCGGTTTGAGGGCGCGCTGGTCGAGGTCGACAGCGACCGAGCGGTGCGAGTCCACCGTGAGCGCCGTGCTGTAGGGGTCGGTGACCCGGTTGACCTCGATTCGGCGGGTCGAGGGGATGTAGACCTCGACCTCCCACAGGTACTGCGCGCCGGCGCCGATCCGCCCCGGGCTCACCACCCAGCGTCCGTCGTCGAGCCGGCGGGCCTGCACTCGCGCCGGCGGACCGTCGACCAGAGGCGCCGACCCCGTCGGGTCCCCGGTCTCCCAGACCAGGAGTGTGACGGCCAGGGCCGTGGGCGCCCACAGGGCGAAGGCCGGAGCGCCCCGGCCGGGGCCCGCGTCCGTCCGGGCCGCCGGGCTCGCGTCCGCGAAATGCACGCCCAGGGGCGCCGAGCCGTCCCTGGCCGAGGCGGCCCGCCCCCACAACCGGTCGATCAACGGCCAGGTCTGCACGCCGGTGAAAGCGGTCAGCCAACCGCCGGTGGCCGTAGCGGTGCGCTGGAGGACGGCGAGCTGACCGGTCAGGAACCCCTCGACGTCCTCAAGACCCAGACGGGGCTCGCCGAAGTCGTCGGCCGTGGTCAGCGCCAGGTAGCCCTCCAGCTGGGGGTGGGCGGCGACGAGGTCGGAATCGAGGCCGCCGAGCAGGGTCAGGGGGACCTCCGAGTCGTGAGTGCCGTGACGCAGCAGCCCCTCCTCGATGCGAGCCCGACCGTCGGGGGAGGCCACCAGGGAGAAGGAGACGGGCGGGGCGCTCAGGGGACGCCCGACGTCGGGGCCCACGCACATCGAGCGGGTCACGCCGTGGGGGAGCAGATCGGCCGGCCAGGCCAGGGTCGTCTCGTCGACCCAGTAGGCGCGGGACTGGCCGACCCCCGGCACATCCCGCCGCACTGGGGCGTCGTGGTGGCGGCGCGGACCGACCGGCCGGGTCGCGGACGCGGAGCGTCCTGCGCGGGTCGGGTCGTCGGCGCCGGAACGAGGGATGACAGTCACGGGGCACCACCTTCCTGATGACGGGATCAGCCTTGCACGTCGGGCCGCATCCCGCCAGGGCCGGAAGGCGCGGGTCGCCCAGCGAATCGGGTCGCCGGCCGCGCCGTCACCGCCGGCGGGCTCCGATGGAGGCGCCGGCGGACGGCGCGGCGACCGGGTCGGCCTCCCGCCGTCGGGCGCCGAGGGCGTCCCCGAGCGCCGGGGTACCGGCGGTTCGCGGCGGAGGGGATGCCGCGACGTGCGCGTCCCTCTTATGGTGGAGACATGACTCCTGATCGCACTGCCGCCCTGCCCGAGCCTGAGAACGTCGTCATCAAGGGGGTGCGGGACGAGCCCTCACCCGATGACGGCCGTCGGGTCCTAGTCGACCGTCTGTGGCCGCGCGGGGTGAGTAAGGCGCGAGCCGAGCTCGACGAATGGGCTAAGGACGCCACGCCGTCGACGGACTTGCGGCGGGCCTTCCACTCCGGGGATCTGACGTGGGAGCAGTTCGTCCCCGCCTACCGCGCCGAACTGGCCGAGGAGCCGCGGGCCGTGGCGGCGGTCGACGAGCTGCGCGCCCAGGCGCTGGACGGACGGGTGAGCCTGCTGATCGCCGGGCACGACAGGAACCGCACTCACGCCCGGGTACTGCGCGAGGCCATCCTCGGCGTGGACGACCCGGACCTGCCGAGCTGAAACCGTAGCCGCATCGGTGGGTCGATCCCGCGCCCGGCCCGGTCCGCCGGGACGAGGACCGCGGGCGAGCACGTGACAGGGCGGCGGGACCCCGCCGCTCGGCTCCCGGCGCGCCTCAGGACTGGGTGTTGGGCATGAGATAATGAGGGCCGACGAAGCCCACATGGATCTTTCCTGTTTTTCCACGGGTGTCATCGTGGAAGTAAATTCGGGGCGAGATGTTGCTGCCGCCCTCAGCGATCTTGAGATGACTGTACATGTACGTCCTGCCGCTGGGGTCGACGTCGGTCGAGACGGGCAGCAGCCTGCAGCTGTTGAACTTCGGGCTCTGCCTGACGGTCTCGCTCTCCGTCATCGACAGCTTCTTCTCAGTGGCGGGCCAGCCTTCGGGAAATCCCTCCGCGCACCACTCCCAGAATCCTCCGGGAAACTTCGTCTCCCTGCGGTACCTGGCATATGCGGCCAGGGCCCGAAGCCCGCGCCACGCGGTATTGCCCCAGGCCGCGGCCCGGGGGCTCGCCACCAAGCACGCGAGGTCGTGCTCGGCCTTCTCCGGCAGGCACAGATCCTCGCTCAGGTAGGATTGCGCCGCCAGAATAGCCTCCTCGATGTCCTGCACCGTATCGGGTGCGTCAGTTCCGGGGTCGTCCTTCGCCCCCCAGTACACGTGCGATTCGCCGGCTTTTTCCAACTCCTCGCGCAGACGCACGAGGTGCCCGCGGAGCCTATTCACCTCATTGTCGCGTTCTTCGAGCTCCTCGCGAAGCGTGTCGTTCTCGGCCACGAACTCCGCCAGGTCCGCCTCCAGAGCCGCGGTCCTGTCGAGCGCCACCGCCTCAGCGCCCCTCGACGGAGAGAAAATTGCGAGGGGCGGCGGTGTCGGCAACCGGGCGGACAGCGCCGCGGCGGTCTCGACGACCCGGTCGATACCGGCGGTCCACGAGGGCCGAAGGCGGCTGAGAGGGAAGGACTTGTGCCTCCAACCGTCGGACTCGCGGTCGAGAGGAGCCGAGGAGTAGACGCGCACGCAGCCGTTCCACACCCCTAGATTCCCCACGCGATCGCGCAGCGCCCAGGACGCTTCGCGGTCCAGGGTGAAGACGTTGGCGAACCCTCTGACGCGCTCGGCGATCACATCCGCCCGGGCGAGCCACCTCCCGCCGTCGTCCCCGTACGGCTGAGTGCACACGACCGCCGGCAGGAGGCGTCCGGGAAGCCTGAGGACGTCGTTGATCAGAATCGGCACGCCATTGGCCGGAATCGCCTGCGGGGCGGACAGAAGCGGCAACGATCCCAGCCTCGGCCTTCCCGGGAACCCGAGAAGATCATCGACGACGCGAGGACGCGCGATACCGACCCGCCTCGCCGGGTCGGACGTCTCCATCCGATCCTCGACCATGACATCGACCCGTTCATCGTCGCCGACGACCCTGACGACGACCGTCCACCGGGTGGTGGAGTTCCAGCCATCGGCCGTCTTGTCCCAGACGACTCCCTCCACCCCCTCCAGGGATCGACCCCTGTCCGCAACCGAGCGCAGGCTCACTGTTCTTTCCCGGTCGGCCATCATGACGGGGCTTTCACCATCGGGGAGAGTGCTTTGCTCCCCACTGGTCGCCCAGATGGTGAAGCGTGCTCGTGCGCCCGACAGGTAGTGCGCGATGCCGCCGACCGGCTTATCGTGCCACTGAATGCGGGACAGTACGCTCATAGAGGCCCTTCTCGAACTGGACGGGCGAGGGACATCGAATCGTCCCACGACCGGTACCGACCCAGGCTACTCGTGACCGACTTGTTCTCGAGGCTTCCCTCCGGGCGCGTCAGTGCTCTTCTTGTGCGCGTGGGTCCCGCCTGATCCGACGCAGCTCCTCCCAGCGGGCCAGGCGCTCGCGGACGCCCCGCTCGTAACCGTTGTCCGTGGGTTCGTAGAAAGGTTCGCGCCCGCCCGGCGGAGCGTAGTCATCGGGGAAGTAGTCGGCTCCGGAGAAGCCGTCGGGCGCATCGGGGTCGTACTGGTAGCCCTCGCCGTAGCCGAGCTTTTTCATCAAACCCGTGGGCGCGTTGAGGATGTGCGCCGGCGGAGCGAGCGATCCGGTTCCGCGGGCGGCCTTCCGCGCCCGAGTCAGCCCCCGGTAGACCGCGACCGACTTGGGCGCGGTGGCCAGGTGGACCACGGCCTGGGCGATGGCGAGCTCGCCCTCGGGCGAGCCGAGGCGCTCGTAGGCGTCCCAGGCGGCCAGCGTCGTCCGCAGCACCTCCGGGTCGGCCATCCCCACGTCCTCGCTGGCGAAACGGGTCAGGCGGCGCACGATGTAGAGGGGATCCTCCCCGCCGTCGAGCATCCGCGCCAGCCAGTACAGGGCCGCGTCCGGATCGCATCCGCGCATCGACTTGTGGAGGGCGGAGATGAGGTTGTAATGCTCCTCGCCCGATTTGTCGTACAGGGGCGCCCGTGAGGTGACGACGGCAGTCAGGTCCTCGGCGGTCAGGTCCTCGGCGTCGCCCCCGCTCCCCTGGAGGCGCTCCCAACCCAGGATCTGCTCGACCATGCCCAGCAGATAGCGGCCGTCGCCGTCGGCCATGGCGAGCAGGGCGGCGCGGGCCTCGCCCGTCAGGGGCGGACGCCGGCCGATGGCCGCCTCGGCGCGGGTGAGGAGCTCGGTCAGGGCGGCCTCGCCCAGGCGGTGCAAAACCAGGACCTGGCAGCGCGACAGCAGGGCGCCGTTCAGCTCGAAGCTCGGGTTCTCCGTCGTCGCGCCGACCAGGACGACCGTCCCGTCCTCGACGTAGGGCAGGAAGGAGTCCTGCTGGGCGCGGTTGAACCGGTGGATCTCGTCGACGAACAGCAGCGTGCCCTGTCCGATCCCGCGGCGACGGGCGGCGGCGGTGAAGACCTTGCGCAGGTCCGCCACGCCCGAGAAGGTCGCCGAGACCTGCTCGAAGACCAGGCCGGTGCGCTCGGCGAGCAGCCGGGCGATGGTCGTCTTCCCGCAGCCGGGCGGACCCCACAGGATGATCGAGGACAGGCGGCCCGCCTCGATCATGCGGCCCAGCGGCGCATTCGGAGCCAGCAGGTGGTCTTGGCCGACAACGTCGGCCAGCGTGCGCGGGCGCAGGCGATCCGCGAGCGGCCGCGTCGGATCCCCGACGACGGCGGCCCCGTCCTCCGCCGCGGCGTCGAAGAGGGAGGCGTCCTGCGGGCTCATGACTCCAGACTACGGCGGGCCGCCGACGGCCGGGCGGGCGCGGGAGGAGCCGGCCGCCGAAGGAGCGCTGCCGCACCGAGTCGACCTCGGGCTTGTGCGCGCCCAAAAAATAGATATCATATTGATAGATCCGGTCCTCCCGGGCGCGCATGCCGCCCGGCGCCGGCGCTACCGAGGAGGCCCCGTGCCCGACACACCGAACACCACTACTGCTACCGCTGCGCACGCCAACGCGCCCGAGCCGTCCACCGCCCGCGTCGACATCACCGAGAGGCCCGCGCGCGCCGCGGGATCGGGCGCGGCCTTCCTCGGCCTCGTTCTCCTGCTGGTGGGTCTGGCCGGCTCGATCCTCCTGGTCGTCAGAGGCTGTGTCATCGCCGGCGGGGGCGAGCAGAATCGAGGCGTGCCGCTGATCGTCGCCGGAAGCGTCACGTTCGTGGTCGTTCTCGTGCTCACGAGCTGCCTGGTCATCGTCGTCCCCGGTCAGACCAGCGTCCGCCAGTTCCTGGGCCGGTACATCGGCACCGTGCGCCGCCCGGGGCTCGCGCTCGTCCCGCCGCTGACCAACGGCAAGAAGGTCTCCGTCAAAGTTCACAACTTCGAGACCAACGAGCTCAAGGTCAACGACCTGGACGGCAACCCCGTCACCATCGCCGCCATCGTCGTGTGGCAGGTGGCCGACACGGCCCGCGCCGTCTTCGCCGTCGAGGCCTACGAGGAGTTCATCAGGGCCCAGGCCGAGTCCGCGCTGCGCCACGTGGCCACCACCCACCCCTACGACGAGCCGGGCCCGGGCGAGACCTCGCTGCGCGGCGGCACGGACCTCGTCTCCGGCGAGCTGGCGGCCGAGGTCGCCACCCGGGTCGCGCTGGCCGGCCTGGAGATCGTCGAGGTGCGCATCTCCTCGCTCGCCTACGCTCCCGAGATCGCCCAGGCCATGCTCCAGCGCCAGCAGGCCGGCGCCGTCATCGCTGCCCGCGAGCAGATCGTCGAGGGCGCCGTCACCATGGTCGACCAGGCTCTCAGACGCCTGGAGAACGACGACATCGTCGCCATGGACGATGAGCGCCGCGCACAGATGGTCTCCAACCTCCTGGTGGTCCTGTGCTCCGACCAGCGCACCCAGCCCGTGGTCAACACCGGCTCGCTCTACGCCTGAGCCGTGGCCCGAGGGCAGCGCCGGCAAGTCCTGCTCCGGCTGGACCCCGCCGTCCACGCGGCCGTGGCCAAGTGGGCGGCGGACGACCTGCGCTCGGTCAACGCCCAGATCGAGATCATCCTGCGCCGGGCGCTCGCCGACGCCGGGCGCGGGGTCGAGGCGGCGCCCATGCGCGGGCGAGGGCGGCCGCGCAAGGATTCCGGGAAGCCGCGCGGGAACGAGTGACGGCGATAGTCGGGACGCGGAGAAAGCGACAGCATCGCCCCGGACGGCCGGCGGTCCGGGCGTCGGCCACCGGACGCCCGGAAGACCGCGGGCATCGCCCCGGACGGCCGGCGGCTCTCTCAGGTCCGCGATTCCGGGGGCTCGTCGTGCCAGGTGCGCACGGTCATGAATCTGTTCAGGCGCTCGAGGCTCTTCTCGCTGTTCGCTCCGTTCATGGCCTCCTCGACGGCGGCGACGGCGTTGCGGTAGGTGGCGTTGAGCTCGAGAGGACTTGCCCGAGCCGGAGACCCCGGCCACCGCCGCGACGTCGCCGTCAATGCCGTTAATGCCGTCAACGCCGTGCGCGGCGCGCCATGAGAGCGGTGATGCGGAGATGCGGTGATGCTACTGTGTTCTCATGCGGACAACGCTGGATATCGATGACAGTGTTCTCGCCGTCGCGAGGGAGAAGGCGCGGCGCGAGGGCCTCTCCCTCGGCCGGGCCGTGTCGGACTACGCCCTGCGCGGGATTCGCGGTGGCGGACCGGACGCCGGCTCTCGCGGGGTCCCCGTTTTCACGCCTCCTCAAGGGGGCCCGCCTCATACGGTGACCCTGGACCTCGTCGAGAGGCACCGCGATGGCGACGAGTGAGCGAGTGCTACGCCTGCTCGACGTCAACGTGATGCTTGCGCTCTCTTTGGCCAATCACGCTCATCACAGGGTCGCCACCAGCTGGTTCGAGGATGTCGGCGCATGGGCCACGTGTCCGATCACCGAGTCCGCGTACTGCCGGCTCCTGCTCAACTCGCATGTCACGGGGTTCGAGCTCGGCGTCTCGGAGGTCTTCGATGCCTTGAGGACGTTCTGCTCGGTCAGCGGGCACGAGCTCATCGAGGACTCGGCGTCATTGACCGCTCCTGCCATCGATGTCAGCGGGCTCGTCGGACGCCGTCAGATCACGGACTTCCATCTCGTGGACCTCGCGGCGCGTTCCGGGGCTCTGCTGGCGACGCTGGACGCGCGGATCCCTCCGGCTCTGGCACACGAGGATCGCCGCTTCGTCGAGGTCATCCCCGTCGACTGAGGGGCGGGCGGCTGCGCGAGGAGGAATGACGACGGGGCTGGATGCGTCCGATAGCGCCTGTGCTATGTGCTGTTCCCATGAGTCGTTTCCGCTCCGACGACGCTCCTGCGCTCATCCGCGCCGCTGATTACCGTCCCTCGGTCCCACTCACCGCACACGCCGACGAGATCCGTGAGCGGGCTCGGACGCACGGCCTGGGCGACCTCAGAGTCTTCGGGTCGGAGGTACGCGGCGAGGACGGATTCGATTCCGATATCGACCTGGTGGTCACGCCGTCGGCCGAGATCGATCTGTTCGATCTCGCTCTGTTCGTCCGCGAGGTCGAGGAGCTCACCGGGCTCCCGACGGATGCGGTCTCCGATGCGGAGATGCCCGCCATACTGGAGCGCCTCCGCAGGCGGTAACGGGCGGACCCGCCTCGCACCGGGTCCGATGATAAGCGCCTCGGCGCTGCGGCCGAGTCGTGGTGACCCGCCGCCTCGGCCGAGCGAGCGGGTGCCTCGGGGGCCGGATGACGGCTGATGCCGGGTCGCTCCTCTCCCGAGGACGCCCGTTCCGACCGCTCGGTGTCCAAATCTGCCACAAAGGGCCGGACTGCGCTGTACCGGAAGACGACAATCGTTGAAATTCCGGGTCTCGTCCCATCGCTGATGCCGCTTCGCGGCTTCTTTGTGGCAGATTTGGACACGCGTCGCCCAGGCTTGGTCCCGCGCGCCTCATGCGACTCATGCGTTCCATCGGGATCGCGCCTCGACCTCTCGATCTCGGGCGCGGCCAGTTTCTGCGGGATCCGTTGGAGACGGGCCCGGCCGGAGCCGATTGCCCGACTCCCGCCCCGACGGATCCCCTTCATTCGCGCATTCGTACTGGCGCGGGCCGGTGCCCGTAGTGCCGGCGGTGATGGTCAGGATGGTGAAGGCGTCGCATCGCCGGCCGACGGTGACGCCGGAGCGTCCCGAGCTGTCGCGCCCGCGGTTCGTGTCTACTGCCCCCGCCATACTGGATGCATGACCCTTGAACCGACCGCAGCTGCGAGGGCCCTGGACGCCTTCGCCTCCGCGACCCGGACCTGGTTCGGCTCCGCCTTCCCGAGCGGCCCGACGCCGGTCCAGGAGCGCACCTGGGCGGTCATCGGTCGCGGCGAGAACGCGCTGGTCATCGCGCCCACCGGATCGGGCAAGACGCTGGCCGCTTTCCTGTCCGCCATCGACCGGCTCATCCAGGACGCCGCGCCCGGACATGACGCGACCGGACCCGCACGGGCGAGACGGCACGGCGTGCGCGTGCTGTACATCTCCCCGCTCAAGGCCCTGGGCGCCGACGTCGAGCGCAACCTGCGCCGGCCGCTGTCCGCCATCACCGCCGCCGGCCTCGGCGCCAGCGCCGCGCCGGTCACCGTCGGCGTGCGCAGCGGGGACACGCCCGCCGCCGAGCGCCGCCGTCTGCGCACCCGCCCGCCCGACATCCTCATCACGACGCCCGAATCCCTCTACCTCATGCTCACGTCCGCTGTGCGCGAGACCCTGCGCGGCGTCCAGACCGTCATCGTCGACGAGATCCACTCCTTCGCCGCCAGCAAGCGCGGCACCCACCTGGCGCTGAGTCTGGAGCGGCTCGATGACCTCCTGGAGCGTCCCGCTCAGCGCATCGGCCTGTCCGCTACCGTCGCCCCGCGCGAGGAGATCGCCCGCTTCCTGGGCGGAGGCCGCCCCGTGTCCGTCATCGCAGCCGATTCCTCGACGACGCCGGAGGTGAGCGTAATCGCCCCCGTGGCCGACATGGCTCGCGTGCCCGCCACCGCCGACCGGCGCACCCGCATGGAGCGGGCCGGGCGGACAGGGCGAGCCGGTCGGGCTGCGGCGCTGGGGCCTGGGCGCGGGGGCCGTCCGGGTCGCGGGGACGGGCGGGGCGCCTGGAGGTCGGACCGCTCTCTGCGCCGCGCCCTGGCCGATACAGCCGGCGCCGGCGATCCCGCGCCCGGCGACGTCGGGGTGGGGGATGCGTCGCGGGGATCGGACCCGGGCGACGCGGCCGGGGCGGACGGGACGGACGGCGCCGCGGGATCGGGCCCGGCCGACCGGGCGGGCGGACCGGGGTCCCCGCTTTCCGCCGCCCGCATCGGGCGCACGGGCGACGGCGCCCGGCGGACGGCCTCCATCTGGCCGCACATCGAGGAGGCGGTCCTCGACCAGGTGGTCGCTCACCGCACGACGCTCGTCTTCGTCAACTCCCGCGGCGCTTGCGAGAGACTGACCGCGCACCTCAACGAGGCCTGGGCCCTGCGCGCGGGCGCCGGGTCGACCGCTCCCGACGCCGGGAGCGGATCGGCTGCCGGGAGCGGGCCCGAACCCGCCCGAGTCCGCGAATCCTGGGAGATGGGCGAGACCGCGTACGCCTTGCCCCTGCCCGGGAGCGCCCCCGTCATCGCCAAGGCCCACCACGGCTCGGTGTCCAAGGAGCAGCGCCTCGCCATCGAGCGCGAGCTCAAGTCCGGTCGGCTGCGCTGCGTGGTCGCCACCGCCTCCCTCGAGCTGGGCATCGACATGGGCGCCATCGACCTCGTCCTCCAGATCGCGCCCCCGCCGTCGGTCGCCTCCGGCATGCAGCGGGTGGGCCGGGCCGACCACCGCGTCGGCGGGCGGCCGCACGGCATCATCTACCCCGTCGAGCGCACTCAGCTCATCGACGCCGCCGTCACCGCTGAGGGCATGCGCGCCGGCGACATTGAGCGCACCGTGCTCGTGACCAACGCCCTGGACGTTCTGGCTCAGCAGACCGTCGCCGCCGCCGTCGTCGAGGACCTGGACCCCGACGCCTGGTACGCCACCGTCCGACGCGCCGCCCCCTACGCCGGCCTGCCGCGCCCGGCCTTCGACTCCGTCCTGGAGATGCTCACCGGCGCCTACGCCTGCGCGGACCTGACCGACTTCGCCCCGCGTCTCGTGCGCGATCCCGGCACCGGCGTGCTCACCGCCCGGCCCGGCGCCCAGCGCCTGGCCGTCACCGCTTCGGGCACCATCCCCGACCGCGGCATGTTCCCCGTCGTCCTGCCCGAGGGCGCCCGAGACGGCGGGCGGCGGCGCATCGGCGAGCTCGACGAGGAGATGGTCAACGAAACCGCCGTCGGCGACATCGTCACGCTGGGCACCACGGGCTGGCGGGTGCGGGAGATCGGCGCCGACCGCGTCGTCGTCGACCCCGCCCCCGGCCGCAGCTCCCGCCTGCCCTTCTGGAGGGGGGACGGGCCCGGGCGCCCCGCCGCCACCGGCGCCGCCAGGGGCGCCTTCCTGCGCGAGGCCGCTGCAGGACTGCCGGATGGGCCGGGGCCGGACGGCGCCCCGGACGGCGGGGCCCGGGCGTCCCGGACTGTCACCGGCGGACCCGCTGCGGCCAGTGATGAGGCGGTTGACGGCGCCGGCCCTGAGACGGCCGACCCCGCTGAGACGGCCGGCCGGGCGGCCTCGGCCGACGTCGGCGCGAGGCCCGCCCTCCTGGACCGCCTCGCCGCCGCCGGCCTGGACGACGCCGCCCGGTCCAACCTCATCGCCCTGCTGCACGAACAGCGGGCCGTCACCGGCGTCGTCCCCAGCGACACCGCTCTCGTGCTGGAGCGGTATAAGGACGAGGGCGGCAGCTGGCGGATCATCCTCCACAGCCCTTACGGACGGCGCGTCCACGAGCCGTGGGCCATGGCGATCCGCGAGCGCGTGCGCCGGCTGCTCGGCCTCGCCCCGCAGGTCGTCGCCGCCGACGACGGCATCGTCCTCCAGGTGCCGGCCGTGCGGGAGGAGGCCGTCGGCGGGGCCGGCTCCCGCGGTCCGTTCGGCGCCGCCGGCCCGCTCGGGGCCGAGCTTGTCGTCTTCGACGCCGAGGAGCTGACCCGGTTCGTGCGTTCGCGCATCGACGGGACCGCCCTGTTCGCCGCCCGCTTCCGCGAGTGCGCCGCCCGCTCCCTGCTCATGCCGGCGGCCGTTCCCGGCCGGCGCACGCCCCTGTGGCTCCAGCGCATCAAATCCGGCCAGCTCCTCGAGGCGGCCCGACGGTTCCCCGACTTCCCCGTTCTGGTGGAGGCGGCCCGCGAGTGCCTTCAGGACGTCTACGACCTGCCCGCCCTGGCCCGCCTCATGGAGCGGATCGCCGCCGGGAGGGTGCGGATCATCGACGTGACCACCCCGGCGCCCTCGCCCTTCGCCCACCCGCTCCTGTTCGGCTACACGGGCGCCCTGCTCTACCAGGAGGATCTGCCTCACGCCGAGCGTCGCGCCCGGCTGCTGTCCCTGGATCCCGACGCCGTCGCCGCCCTGATCGGTGACGACGGCGTGGCCGATCTGCTGGACGAGGAGGTCCTGGCGCGCGTCGACGCCGAGCTGCAACGGCTCGCCCCCGAGCGCCGAGCGCGCCCCGACGCCGAGGGGATCGCGGACCTGCTGCGCGAGCTCGGGCCGCTGACCCTCGGCGGGCTGGCCGCGCGGTGCCGAGTCGGGGAGAGCGCGGGCGGGGATGCGGAAGCGGTTGGTGCGCCCGCTGCCGCCGCCGTCCGCGACGCGCTCGCCGAGCTGGAACGCGCCCGGCGGGCCCTGCCGGTGCGGATCGGCGGGCACGAGTACTGGGCGCGCGCCGAGGACGCTCCGTTGCTCCGCGCGGCCCTGGGCGTCGACGTCCCGCACTGGGTCCGGCAGCGGGAATCCGCCGCACGCCGTCCGGTCGGGCGCGGCCCGCTGGACGACCTCGTCCTGCGTCATGCGCGCACCCGCGCCGGGGTGAGCGCCCGCAGCGTCGCCGACGCCTTCGGCCTCGAGCCGGACGCGGCCGGTGAGGCTCTCGCCCGCCTGGGAGCCGACGGCGCCCTCGTGCGACTCGGCGGCGCCGATACGGGTGACGGGGCGGGCGGTGGTCGAGCCGACGGGCGGTGGATGGCTCCCGACGTCCTGCGGCGCGTGCGCAGCCGCTCTCTGGCCCGGGCGCGGCGGGCCACCCGGCCCGTGAGCCCGCACGCTCTCCAGCGACTCGTCCTGGCCCGCGCCGGCGTCGCCGAGCCGCGCGGCGGCATCGACGCGCTCGCCGACGCCGTCGCATCCTTAGAGGGAGCCTGGCTGCCCGCAGCCGCCTGGGAGAGGACGGTCCTTCCGGCGCGCGTCGCCGACTACCGTCCCGTCATGCTCGACGAGCTCGTCGCCGCTGGCGACATCATCTGGCAGGCGCGCTCGCGCACCCCGCGGGAGGGGTCCGACCGGGGCGAAGGAGCGCGCTCGCGGTCGACCACGCCCGAAGAACGGTCCGGAGGAGAACGGGCCGCGCCGGACCCGGGGACCGCCCCGGCGTCGGCATCGAGCCGGGCCGCCGAACCGCCCGCCGAGATCGCCCTGCATCCGTCCGACTCCCCGCTGGCGCCCGGGATGGGCGAGCCCCTCAGCGCCGACGCGCAGCACGCCGCCGAGGTCTGGAGCCTGGCCGGGCGCGGCCTGGCCACCGCATCCTCCTTCGGACCGGTGCGACGCGCCTTGAGTCCGAGTCCGGCCGGGCCGCCGCGCAGGCGGGTGCGCAGCCGCCGCGGTCGTGGTCGCTACACGGGCCTCCTCGGCTCGCGGACGCCGGCGGCCGGGGGTGGCCCGACCGGCTCCGGCCCCGCCGCCCTCGTGGTGGGGCCGGCCTGGCACCGGTTGCGAGACGCCCGGGTCGACGACGTCGAGACGGCGCTGGCGGGCGTCGAATCCCTGCTGGACCGCTACGGCGTCATCACCCCGGATCTGGCGCTCGCGGCCGGGCTGCCCGGCGGGATCGGGCCGCTCATGCCGCTGCTGCGCCGGATGGAGGACACCGGGGCGCTGCTGCGCGGGGGCTTCGTCGAGGGACTCGGCCCGCTCCAGTTCGCCGAGCGGGAGACCGTCGAGGCGCTTCGCTCCTTCGATGGGCGGGACGGCGCGGGCGATGGGGCCGACGGCGCCGGGGCCCGGGCGGATTCAGCGGGCCGGGCCGTCGTCGTCGACCTTACGGATCCCGCCTGCCTGGTGGGCCGCGGCGTGCCCTGGCCGGCGCCGGCGCTGCCCCCCGATTTCCGGGTGGGGGACGTATCGCGCACCCCGATGCGGCGACAGGGGACCGGCGTCGTCCTGCTCGACGGGCGGCCCGTGCTCTACGCCGGGCAGAACCTGCGCGTCCTCGTGTCGTACACGGATGAGCGCGATGAGCTGGAGACGGCGCTGGAGGTTCTCGTCGTGGCGCAGCGGCGGGCGGCGGAGCAGGAGGCGGCGGGCGCCGGGCCGCGCCGTGTGGAGACCCTCAACGGGATCCCCGCCGTCGACCGGACGGTCGCCGAACTGCTGGGAGGGGCCGGATTGGTGCGCGAACCCAAGGGCATGCGGCTGGTCATCGACCCCTACGGGCGCCGCTGAGCGGAAGCCGGCGGCGCCACCGCCCGTGCTGGGAGACGATACTCGGCACTCGGCGATTCTCCGCGGGGGATCCACTCCCCGGGCCCCGCCTCGGGCAGGGGCTGGTCGTCCTGAGCTCGGCGTTCCCCGAGGGCGTCGGCGGCGTCGGCGCGGACGACATGCTCGGGGCCGAACTGGCGCTGCTCACCAGCGGGGTCCTGGCGGCGCGCGCGGCCTCGGCCGCCCCGGAATTCCCACTCGACCTCATACATATGCACATCAATAGGATTGGACTCAACCCGCTCGAGGAGTGCCTGGCGGCACACCTCTGCGCACCATCACCCACCACCTAAGGAGACACCCACCATGACCGACCAGAGCCCCGCTCTTGAGCTGCGGGACGTCCGCAAGCGCTACGACACACCCGGAGGGACCATCGACGCCCTCGCGGGCATGACCCTCACCGCCGAGCAGCACAAGATCCACGCCTTCCTCGGCCCCAACGGCGCCGGGAAGAGCACCTCTCTGGAGATGACGGTTGGCCTGCGCACCCCCGATTCGGGCACCGTGCGCACCCTGGGCCTCGACCCGCGCACGGCACGGGACGAGCTCAGCCGCCGCGTCGCCATTCAGCCGCAGGAGGCCAAGATCTTCGAGTACCTGCGCGTTGGCGAGCTCCTGGACCTGTGGTCCTCCTTCTACGACCACCCCCGCCCCGCCGGCGAGATCCTCGACTCCCTCGAACTCACGAAGTTCGTCAAGCGCCAGGTGACGAAGCTCTCGGGGGGCACACTCCAACGCCTCAACGTCGCCCTGGCGATGGTCTCCGACCCCGAGCTGCTCATTCTCGACGAGCCCTCCACCGGCCTGGACCCGCGGGCCCGGGAACGGCTGTGGTCGGTCCTGTCCAGCTGGAGGGACCACGGCACCACGATCGTCCTGTCCACGCACTCCATGGAGGAGGCCACCGCGCTGGCGGACTTCGTCTTCATCGTGGACCGCGGCCGGTGCGTCAGCTCCGGAACCCCCGAGGAACTGATCTCCTCCTTCGCCGGAGGACCGGCAGTCGTCTTCCGCCTGTCCGGGGATCTGTCCGACGACAACGCCGCCCGGCTGAAGTCCCTCGGAGACCTCACGGTCAACCCGGACCGCTCCGCCACCCTCAACACGGCGCGGACCGATGAGGCGCTCGCCCTCCTGTCCCGCACCGCCGGATGCCACGATCTCGGCATTCGGCGCCCCACGCTGGGCGACGCCTACCTGGCGGCCACCGGCACCGAACTGACCGCCGCCACCACGACACCCTCGGGAGACTGACCATGAGCACCATCGCGATCGCCGGCGCGCACCGCAGCACCCGGCCCCTCATCCTCACCCACTGGCGGGAGATGTCCCGTAATCGGGCGAACTTCTACTTCGTCCTCATCTTCCCCTTCCTCATGGCCGGAATATTCCTGGGCCTGAATAAGATCCTCAGCTCCTCCGTGGAGGGTTCGGGGCCCGATTTCTCGACGCTCGTGGTCCCGTTTGCGCTGTGCCTGGGTCTCACCGGGACGTGCATGACCCTGACCTCCGGCCCGATCGCCGAGTACCGGCAGCACGGCACCCTGCGCATTCTGGGCACCACCCCGGTCTCGCGCAGCCGTTTCATCGTGACCCACCTGGCCGTTCGAGTCGTCCTTGCGGTCGTGCTCAGCATCCTAGTTGTCGCTGCGGGGGTGGCACTGGATTCTGCTGAGGCGGGCGCCGTGTGGCGCGTTGTCCTCGTCGCCCTGCCCTCCTCTGTCCTATTCCTCGGCCTGGGCTACCTCATCGGCTCGCTCATCGATTCCGGGCAGACCGCCACCAATATCGCCACCTTTACCGGACTGTTCTTCCTGTTCGCGTCGGGAGTCGCATTCCCCCAAGAGCTCCTCTCCGACTCGATCAAGCGTGTGCTCGACTTTCTCCCCACGACTTACTTCGGGGACCTGCTGTTCTGGATCTCCGGAGGCCAGCAGAGGCACGGGACTCTTCTGGACTTCGTGATCCTCATCGTGTCCGCAGTTGTAGTCGTCCCCCTGGCTATCAAAGCCTTCCGTTGGGAGACTGCGAGGAATTGAGCGGGTCGTCAGCCTCCGACTCCCCTTTTGTGCGCCTCGACGACGATCTCAAGACGGCTGCCGACGTCCAACTTCCGCATGATGGAGGAGACGTGGGTTTTCACGGTGGTCTCCGCAACGTTCATCTGGCGTGCGATCTGGTGGTTCGTGCGGGCCTGGCACAGGAGGCGGAGCACCTGCTGCTCGCGGTCGGACAGGTCCAGGTCCGCGATGGAGCCGGCGGTGGGGGACTGCCCTTGGAGGTATCGGTCCAGGACGCGGCTGGTCGGTCCGGGGGAGAGGACCTTGCCGCCGGCGTGAATGGTGCGAATCGCTTCTGCGATCTCCGCCGGACGAGTTGTTTTGAGGAGGAAGCCGGAGGCTCCGGCCGCGATCCCGCCGTCGAGGAAGGAGTCGTCATCGAAGGTTGTCAGCAGGAGAACCCGCGTTCTCTCGGTGATCTTCATGATCCGAACTCGCATCAGCACTACGCACAACAACAGCAACACAGAAGCAGATGCCCAACCGCACAGCCTGACCCAGAAGGAACGGCACCATGTCGTGGCCCAAGCGCCAGGCCAGGAGGTCCCCGGCGACGGTGGCCGCCGCGATGGCGAGAGCCTGCGGCCGGCGGTGTGCTCGCAGGAGGACGAACAGGGCGAACCACGCGGCGATCGCTGTTCCCCCGCCTGGAGTGCCAGTGATGCCGATGCTGCAGACCACGCTTGGTGCCAGCGCTGCTGTGGCCGTCCACGGGAAACGGGGGACGAGCAGCAGCGCCCAGGGAGCGAACAACCCCACGGCGTCACCCGGCTCGAACCTCTGGAACAGCGCCGGAACGGTGGAGAAGCACAGGCTGATGGCCACGAGGGCACCCAGCCCCCGGCGCGCACGCAGGCCCGAGCGCAGCCGATCGGCGGTGTGGTGGAGCATCGGTGGCGACAGGGATGGCACACGCGATCGTTGATCTCATCGGACCTAATGTCATGGGTTTCGGCATCGCCTTTATCGGACTGTTCGCCGGCGCCATGAATATCGCTGAGTGGAGGGAGAAGGGTGTGGTGCGCGTCCTGCGTTGCGCACCCATGAGCGCGTATCAGATCCTCGCTTGTTCCCTAACAGTCGCGACCGTCTCGGCCTGGATTCAGACGATTCTCATCGCCGTGGTGAGTGTGACGCCGATGGTTGGGATGACGCTTTCTGTGTGGGCGGCCCTATCGGTGATCCCAGTATTTCTTGGAACACTACTGTTCTACTCGCTCGGAGTTCTCATCGGGCAGGTCGTTCCCACGATTTCTGCCGTATCATTTATTATCTCACTCATTGTTATGCCTATGGGCGTCGTCTCCGGAGCCGTGATGCCCCTGGAGGCTCTGCCGAATTGGGTTCAGACGGTCTCAGAGTTCCTTCCGCTGACCTACCTCCTGGATGCGATCCGCTGGCCTTTGACTGGTGTGGCGCCCCTGAGTGACTGTCTGCGCGGCTGTGGGCTCACCGCTGCTGCAGGTATCCTTTTGTTCTGCCTCAGCGCACGGTTCATGCGCTGGAACTAGGGCCCGAGGCGGCTCTTATCCGCCGGCAGTACCGCATGGTCGGCGGGCCTCAACGCCCGTACGCCCGGACCCGCCGGCCAGCTCGCGGAAGACGATCGGACCCGGGAGCACGGCCCCCGGTGCGCGACAATGGGACCGTGACGGACCCGCACCCTCTGACCGGACGACCTTTCGACTCCCCGGTCCCGCCGGGAACCGGCTGGCCCGGCGACCCGGCCGACGCCCGCACCCCGGTGGCCCGCTCGGCCGACGGCGTCGCTCGCCTGGCCGGCACCACGGCCGACCCGGCGACCCTCGACGCCCGCATATCGGTGTGCCGGGCCTGCCCGCGCCTGGTCGCCTGGCGCGAGGAGGTCGCCACCACCGGGCGTCGCGCCTCCTTCGTCCACGAGCCCTACTGGGGGCGGCCAGTGCCCAGCATCGGACCGGCGGACGCGCGCATCTACGTCGTCGGCCTGGCACCCGCCGCCAACGGCGCCAATCGCACCGGCCGGATGTTCACCGGCGACCGCTCCGGGGACTGGCTGTGGGCCGCCTTCCACCGCGCCCGCCTGGCCACCCGCGGCACCTCCCAGGCGGCCGGCGACGGCACCGAGCCGATCGACCTGCGCATGGGCGCCGCGGTGCGCTGCGCGCCGCCCGCCAACAAACCGACCACGACTGAGAAAACCACCTGCCTGCCGTGGATCGCCCGTGAGCTGGAGCTCATGACGCACGTGCGCGTGCTGTTGGCGCTCGGTGGGATCGCCTGGGACACCGCCCTGCGGGTCGTACGTCAGGCAGGCTGGACTGTGCCCCGGCCCAAGCCTCGCTTCGCTCACGGCGCCGAGGCCGCCCTCACGCGCCCCGACGGCCGGGCGATCACGCTGCTGGCCAGCTACCACCCCAGTCAGCAGAACACCTTCACCGGTCGGCTCACCGAGGACATGCTCGACGCCGTGCTCGCCCGTGCCGGCGAGCTGGCCGGGTCCGCCGACTGATCGTCCCGGCTGCGCGAGCCGAGTCCGCTGAGCTGGGTGAGCAGGCCCGTGCCGAAGCTCTGGAAGATGCGGCGGTCGGCGTCGAAGAGGTCCCGCCGTGGACGGCGTCGTGCACTCCGGCCGGCCAGGGCCACGGCGACGGCGTCAGCGCCGTCGAGGGCCCGCGTGAGCTCCCCGGCGCTGGCCGATGCTGGCCGCCTCCGCGGGGAGGACCGGTGGCGACGTCGTCGGCCTGCGCGGGGCATGAGAAGCCGGTCGTGACTGTGGCCGTGATCCGGGTCTTGGGCAGTCGGCCCTCCTCGGGGCGGGGCCTCGGGCAGCCGTCCCTCACCGCGAGGGAGCGAGGACCGCGGGCGGGGAGCGCTTGCACGAGTCCCGTGGTCCGGGCCAGGATCATCCCCGGGCGGCGGTGAGCGCCGTGAGTATCGAGCGGGATCGGATGGGGCCGCCCGTGGTGAACCGTGGCGACGACGTCGAGGGGGGGCGTGAACGGCATGCCTGGTGGCCGGAATGACAAGAGGCGTGACAGCGACAGCGGTGTCGGCGATGGTGGCGGTGCCGATAGGGCGGGCAGCGCTGACGGCGTTGACGAGGGGCCCATGGTGGAGGAGACGGATGACGAGGCCGCTCGCATGTCGCCGGGGCGGTTGGAGGCCTTCAGCGACGGCGTCATCGCGATCGCCATCACGCTGCTGAGCCTGGAGATCAGGCTTCCGGAGGACCTGAGCCTGCTCGACGGGCTGTCCTCGCTGTGGCCAAGCTACGTGGGCTTCGTGCTCAGCTTCCTGCTGATCGGGCAGGTGTGGCTCAATCATCACGCCATCTTCCAGCGGATTCGGTACGTCGATCAGTGGGTCCTCGTCTGGAATCTGCTGCTTCTGCTGGACGTCGCCTTCCTCCCCTTCGCCACCACCGTGCTCACCCGCGCCCTCAAGACCGGTGGGGAGGCGCGGGCCGGCGCCGTCTTCTACGGCCTGGTCATGATGTTCGGCGGCTTCTTCTTCAACGGCCTGTGGCAGGCGGCCATCAGGGACAGGGGCTGCTTGAGGCCCGGGGTACCCGACGCCGTTGTGCGGGCCATGACGCGGCGCTTCGCCATGGGGCCGATCCTCTACGCGATCGCCGCGGCCGTGAGCATGGTCAGCGCCTGGCTGAGCGTGACCACGTACCTGCTCCTCATCGTCTTCTACACGCTGGGAGGCTCCCGGCGCCGCGGCGGGAGCCGGGAGCCGCGGCGGTCCGTCGGCGCAGCGCGAGCTCCGGACCGGTCGCCCGACTGAGCGCGGGTCCCCTGCCCGCCCGGTCGTCGGCACCGAGCGGACCCCGGGCCGGTCGCCCGGTCGGCCGGAGTACCGGCCGGAATAGTCCGGTTGCGGTGGCCCAGTTGCGGCCGCTCCTCGGAATCCGCATGTCCCCCGTCCTCTGCACTCCTCGGATGATGTCTGTGATTATTCTTCATTGCACGGCAGCCTGCGTGCCGATTGCCCTGGCCGTGACGGTGCCGATGGTGCTGCGCCGGGCCGGGTTCGTCGACGAGCGGCGCTGGCGCTGGTGGCTCTACGCGGCGTGCGCGATGTTCGCGGTGTCGTGGTACCTGCCGTCGCCGCTGATCGACGGGCAGGACACCAGCTTCACCACCCACTTCGTGGGCGGCGGCGTATTCACCGGATTGCTGTGGTACTACCTGAAGCGGTCGCTGGGCTGGCGCGGCCACTGGCTGATCGAGGCGTTCTCGCTGTTCGCACTGGTCTCGGCGCTCGGTTGCATCAATGAGCTGTTCGAGCTCGCAACGGTGAGGGCCGGTCTGGTGCGACTCAGCCTGACCGATACGAACTGGGATATTCTCGCCAACTCGCTGGGGGCGCTGGCGGTGTACGGCGGCTATCTGCTGGGCGGATGGCTGGGCGACCGGAAACGAGGGTGAGGGCGGGGGCTTTCTCGCCGGGTGTCGCCGGTGTCGCCGGGTGGAGCCCGCGACCTCATCGGCGCTGCTCATTCGACGCCGCCCGCGGCGGCTCTGATCTTCAAAGATGTCCAAATCTGCCACAAAGGCCGACTTTGTACACCCGAAGGCGTGGGAGATCCGCGTGATGTCAACGATCCGCAGCATCCTGCGTGGTACAAAGTAAGTTCTTTGTGGCAGATTTGGACACGCCTCTGAGCACCTCTGCGCCTGGATGAGTCCTACTGCGTCTCAGGAGCCCCATGCGCCCCAGTAGGCCAGTAGGAGGGCGGTGCCGGTGCACCCCAGTAGGCCAGCAGGAGGGTGGATGCCGGTGATTCGACGCTTTCGGGTGGCGCGTGGTCGCTCCGTGCGCTGGATCTACCTCGAGGAGGTTCTAAGGTACGACTGCGCGCATCCGGGTACGACCGCGCGCGGGGCCGGTTGAAGACACTCGAACTTTCAACCCTGCCCGCGATGCACGGCCTCCAGCATGAGGGAGGCGACGTCGGTGACCCGTACGTCCGCGCCCTCGGAGGCGACGCCGTCGGAGAGCATCGTGGTGCAGAAGGGGCAGGCGGTGGCGATCACCTGCGCGCCGGTGCCGATCGCCTCGCGAGAGCGCTCAACGGCGATGCGCGTACCGATCGACTCCTCCATGAAGGCCCTCGCCCCACCGCCTCCGCAGCAGAAAGCCGACTCCTGGTTGCGCGGCATCTCGACCGTGGTGGCACCGGTTGCCTCCAGCAACTCGCGCGGCGGCGAGTAGATCCGATTGTGGCGCCCCAGGTAGCAGGCGTCGTGATACGTCACGGTCGGCGCCGGGACCCGGGCGGCCTGCTGCGATGAGGCGGCGGACGCCGTCGCGGCCCGGCCCGCGCCGGACCCTCCTGCTGCACCGGTGCTCGCTCGCAGTGCCGGGGCCTCCTCCGCTGGGGTCCCGTTTGTCTCGTCCGCCGCATTCGCCGGAGCTCCGCCCTCCTGCGCCGCGGCCGCCTGCTCCGGAGGAGCGGGCCTCAGCCTCCCCTCGCGCACGAGGCGACTGAGCAGCTGGGTGTAGTGCAGGACCTCGAAGCGCCCGTCGATCTGCGGGTACTCGCGCGAGATCGTATTGAAGCAGTGGGCGCAGCTGACGATGATCCGCTGCACCTTCGCCTCGGTGAGAGTCTCGACGTTCTGGGAGGCGAGCATCTGGTAGAGGATCTCGTTGCCGGCCCGCCGGGCCGGATCGCCCGTGCAGGCCTCGGCGTCCCCCAGCACCGCGAAACTCACTCCGGCGATGTGCAGCAGCTCGGCCACCGCCCGCGTCGTCCTCTTGGCCCGATCCTCGAAAGCCCCCGCACAGCCCACCCAGAACAGGTAGTCGACGGCCGTGGCGTCCTCGACATCGACCCCGACCACCGGCACCTCGAAGTCCAGCCCCTTGGCCCAGTCCATGCGTTTGCGCGGCGCCAGCCCCCACGGGTTCCCCTTGGACTCCAGCTTGCGGAACATCTGACCGAGTTCCCGGGGGAAGGCCGACTCCATGAGGACCTGCTGGCGGCGGATATCGATGACGTGGTCGAGGTGCTCGATGTCCACCGGGCACTGGTCGACGCACGCCCCGCAAGTGGTGCACGACCACAGCACGTCGGCGGGTATCACGTCGCCGGCCAGCGGGGCCGGGCTCGTGGCCACGCCCGTCTCGGTGGGGGCGGCCTTGGCGGCCAGCAGCGCCCCCAGCACGTCGCCCGTGTGCGCACTGCCGGGGGCCAGGCCCAGGCGGTCGTCGTTCTCAAGACCGTCGGTCATGCCGGTGATCCGACCCGCGATCCCCCCGCCCGCGCGACGCTCGGCCAGCATCTCCTTGGTGACCTCCTCCGGGGCGACGCCCAGGGCGTCGGCGGCTCGCAGGTAGGGGGCGACGGCGGCGTGGTGGTCGCGCAGCGCCATCACGAAGAGCTTGGGGGACAGGGGCTTGCCCGTGTTCCACGCCGGGCACAGGTCCTGGCAGCGGCCGCACTCGGTGCAGGTGGAGAAGTCCAGCAGGCCCTTCCAGGTGAAGTCCTGGATCCGGCCCACCCCCAGGCTCACCTCCTCGTCCTTCTCCTCGGCGGCCTCCATGGCGGCGTCGAGGTCGTCCAGGGTCTCGGCCGTCAACGGCTCGGGGGCGCCGTCGGGCCCCTCGAAGAGCAGCGGCTTGGCGAGGCCGAGCGACTTGGTGCCGTCCGTGCTGCTGCGTGCGTAGAGGTTGACGAAGGCCAGGAAGCGGTGCCAGGCCACGCCCATGGAGGGCTGGAGGCCGACGACGACGAACCAGCCCATCGAGACGACGACCTTGATCGTGGCCACCACGATGATGGCGATGCCCAGGCCGGTGGTGCCCAGCGGTTCCAGCGCCGGTCCGGTCCACGCGGTGAGCGGGTAGTGGGTCCAGCCGGACGGGGCCGGGTCGGCGCAGACTGCGAGCCGGGCGTGCTCGAGCATGCGCAGCACCAGGACGCAGACGACGACGCCGGCCACGACGGCCTCGACGAAGTGCGCTTGACCGGCCGAGGAGCCGGCGAAGCGGGCGGTGCGGGTGCGGGTGGCGCCGGCGGAGTCGCCGTCGAAGGGCGGGGCGGCCGCGCCGCGGCGGGTCAGCCGGCGCCGTACCACGATCAGGTGGACGATGCCGGCGGTCGACAGCCAGGCGATGGACTCCACCACCCACGACCACCAGGCCTGGCGACCCAGCCACGGCAGCTCCCAGGCGGGGCCCGCCAGCACCTGACCGTAGCCGGTGATCAGGGTCAGGAACAGCAGTGGGAAGCTGACCATGACCAGCCAGTGGGCGGCGCGCACCCAGGGGCGGCCCCTGAAGGCGGTGTGTCCGACGACCTCGGCGAGCATGCGCAGCAGCCTGCGACCGACCGGCCGCAGGCGGTCGCGCGGCACGGGTCGCCCCACGCGCATCCGGTTGATGATCGTGCAACAGGCGCGCACGAAGACGGCCACGCCCGCCACGGTGGCGAGAGCGACCACGACGGCGCAGGTGAGATGCACGATCGCGAGGGAGGTCATGCGAGCAGCCTAGTTGCCGGCGGGGGTCGGACCCGCGCGACGGTCCGCAGGCCGGTCCGCGAGGGGCCGCGAGCTTTGCCGAGATCGGTTCGGGCCCGGGTAAGGGACCCGCCGCGGCCTCGGTGGTGCGAGGTCAGTCCGGTGCGCTGCCGGGCCCGGCCGCGCGGCCGGGCTGTCGAGCAGACGGGGGAGGATTCGGCGCGCTCTGGGCCGGTACACTGGAGCAAGCCGGAGACGAGGCTAAGCGGAGAGAGCACCATGGGCGTCGTCCGCGTTGATGTCGCCCCGGAATTACTCCGCTGGGCCGTGCGAAGAGCCGGCTGGGATAAGGAGACGGCCCTCCGTCGCGCCCTGAAATTCGCCGACTGGCTCGCAGGCGCTTCCCGTCCCACTCTCGAGCAGTTGGAGAAGTTCGCCTCTGACACGCACGCGCCCTTCGGCATGCTGTTCCTGCCCGAACCCCCGGTCGAGACCATTCCGATTCCGGACATGCGCACGATCCGCGATGCCGGGGTGGTCGAGCCATCCGCTGATCTGCTCGATACTGTCTCGACGCTCGGGGAGGTAAGGTGGAGGAGCGCTGGTGCAACCGCGTCGCGGCGGAGACGCTCGTACCGTTGGATTCCCTGGGAGAGCAATATCGGGGGAGTGCTGATGAGGGCGAGCTGGACCGCCTCGCGCGCATGTACAAGGTGAGCACCCTCGTCGTGCTCGGCAGGCTCCTCGACGCCGGGTGCCTCACGAGAAAGGAGTACGCCACTCGGTACGACGTCGAGCGGGAGCGGGTCATAGGGCTGGCGCGAACCACGCGTGACGGCGCCGGTGGCAACTACTGCAACACTCAGCTGCGACGGCTGGGGCGTCCCTTCGCCCGGGCGGTCATCACCTCGACGCTGGAGGGCCGGACGACGTACAGGGACGCCTACCGGCTGCTCGGGGCCAGGAGGCACTCGACCTTCGAGGGGCTGACGGAAAAGGTGAGGGCCGCGTGATGTACCTCGTCGACTCCAACGTCCTGATCGAGGCGAAGAGCCGGTACTACGCATTCGATAACGCTCCCGGCTTCTGGGAGTGGCTGGAGCGGGCTCATCGTGCGGGGCGCGTGTTCAGTATCGAGAAGGTCGAGGAAGAACTGCTTCGGGGAGACGACGAGCTCGCTAAGTGGGCGCAGGGGCATCATAGTTTCTTCCGGCAGCTGGACCAGAGGACGACGCAGTACTTTTCGAGATTGTCCGAGTGGGCGCGCTCGCAGAACTTCAGGCCCGCGGCGCTACACGAGTTCACGGCTGAGGCTGCCGACTACCTCTTGGTCGCCTTCGCCGCAGCCCATTCGTGCACGTTAGTCACAAACGAGGTGCCGGTTAAACCGCCATGACGAATAATATAGTGTGATTAAAGCAGATTCGTGTCGTTGATTTGTTGTAGAGTTGGTGGTCGGTTATTTATGGGACGCCCGCTGTAGGGGCTGCTCTTTTCGTGAGATGTTTGACTGCTGGTTCCAGTGTCGTTTATCGTCGTCTCTTCTGTTGTCGGCGTTGCGCGTGAGTCTTCCGGGTCAGGACTGGAACCAGCGCCGCCTGGCCCCGGTCCACACCGGCCACGCCGGCAACCTCAATGTCTCCAGGCTCACCGCCACCCAGCGCCAGGAGGTGGCCGGGGTGCTCTCCCGACTACCGTCGGACTAGGGACTGCCCATCGGGCTTGCGGTCGTGGCGCGTCGGTAAGACCGTGAGTGGGGCCCGCAACAACCACGGTCCGGCGCCTCATCTTCTGCTTGCCCTGGACCAGTCCACGGGCACGGTCCTGACCCAGCAGCGGGTGGCTGTCAAGTCCAACCAGAGGTCCCCTCCCTGAGCGAGCTGCTCGAACCCTTCGACCTGGACGGGGTGGTGGTCACCGCTGATGCGATACGCATTCAGGTGGACACCGCTGAGTGGATCGTAGGCCCGGGTGGTCACTACCTTCTGACGGTCAAGGGCAGCAAGCACGTCGAGGAGCTTACCCGGGTCTGCTCTCTGCTCATGACCGATGCCCGGCCCGAGGCCGTCGCAGCCTGGATCCAAGGACACGGGGGAATCGAGAGCCGGCTCCACGTCGGTCCGTGATGTCGTCTTCGACGAAGACCGCCACCAGCTGCGCATCCACAACGGCCCCTTTGGTCTCGGCCGCCCCGCGCAACCTGGCCACCCGGCCTCATTTGGCTGGCCCACGGCCTCCGAGCCGCTATCGCCTCAACTACCAGATCCCTGCCACGACGCCCCAAACGAGCCAACAAGCTACTCACTCGACCAACCACCTGAACCGACTTTGCCGACCCCCTGGGAGCCGGGCGATAACGTCGCCAGCACGTCCCCTCACGTACTTCGCCGCTTACCTCCATGCTGTACACCTCAAACAGGCGAAGCATCGGTTCAAGGGTTGAAGTACTGTCCTCGTACTGCCTTTCGGCCGACTCCCGCCGCCGTCACCTCTCTCCGCGCACGGCCCACCAGGAGCGCAGCGCCTGCCGCGCCGGCTTCTCACCGAGCGGCCCCCGCTCCATGCGCAGGTCCAGCAGGAAGCGATAGGTCTCGCCCACGACCGGCCCGGGCTTCACCACGAGCTCGGCCATGATCTGCGCCCCGTCGAGATCCGGACGGATGGAGGCCAGTTCCTCCGCCTCGCGCAGCACCGCGATCCGCGCCTCCAGATCGTCGTAGGCGGCGTCGGGCATGCGGGCCTTGCGCCCTGTTGCGAGTGGCGACGTCCGCGCGCATGAGCCGGTGAAGACGTTCCAGCAGCGGCCCGGCATCGGCCACGTAGCGTCTATCCCTGCGTACTCCGGCGGCCGGGGCGCGAATCATAATCTTTACCTGGACGAGAGCCTGCCGGTGGGGGCCTCCTTGTCCCGCCGGTCTTTCAGGCTGCGCGCCAGGGCGTGGTCCGGCAGGGCTGGGGAGAGGCGATCGGTTCCGGTAGCGGGAGTGCAATATGCTGGTGCCGTGGGTCGTTTCCGCATAGATGACGCTTCAGCGCTCATCCATGCTGCGCGTTTGGACGCGGAGCTCACACAGGCTCAGCTGGCTCAGCGTGCTGGACTAAGTCAGTCGATCTTGGTGCAGCTGGAGTTTGGGACTCGTGCGGTGCCCGATGAGTTGCTCGAGAGGGTACTGAGGGCCGCTGACTACCGGCCGTCACTTCCACTTACCATGCAGGCCGACGAGATCATCGCTTGCGCTGGGTCTCATGGCCTGAGCAATCCTCACGTTTTCGGATCATCCGTCCGAGGGGAGGATGATTTCGATTCGGACATCGATCTCCTCGTCACCCCGTCGACCGGTACTGATCTGTTCGACCTGGCCCTGTTCGTCGATGACGTTGAGCGACTCATTGGCTTCCCGACCAACGAGGTATCCCACTCGCAGGACGGGCACCCGAGTGCGTGGCAGGCGCCCTCCGACCCGGCTCCCGATGGGCGCACTGTCGCCGGGAGCCGGCGGCGGGATGGCACTGCGCTGGACCCTCGGGGCGCTCGCGATCGCCGTCGTCGCCGTGGGAGTCGCCGCGCTGGCCGAGGGGGCGCCGTTCTCGAAGGTGTTGCCATCCGCGGCTCGTTCGTCCTCGTGCCGGTCCTGGTCACGACCGCCTTGCTGCTCGTGATCGTCACGTGCAGAACGGCTGTCGATGCGCACGCCGAGGGCTTTCAGCCAGCGATTCTTCTGCGGATCGCCGTCGTGCTCGGCTGCCTGGCCCTGGCGTGGCCGGCCGTGCTGCTCGCGCTCGCGACGAGCGCCCCGGCCCTGGACGTCCGATGGAGGTCGGGGCGCCGTGCGGGCGCGGGCGTCCTGATACGGGTAAGGCGCGGGCGTCGCTGGCCGTGCGGGCGCGGGCGTCCCGGGTCGCTGAGAGGGCCGGCGGGTGCGTGGCCCCGGACCTCCGGCCCCCGGCGCTCTCCCCGCGCTCAGGCCTCCAGGGCCCCGATCGCCGGGGCTCCGTCGGTGAAGGGGGCCAGCCCCCGGTCGCTGTACCACTTGGCGGCCCGGCGCAGGGTGAGCTGGCTCGTGAGCGAGAGAACCGCTCCGGAAACGACCGCGAAGGCGACCACATCCCCGAGCCGGTAGGTCAGCAGCTGGTCCTTCTTGGGAGCCGGCCTGCCCGTCACGGCCTTCCAGCCGGCGGCGACGACCTTCTCCGCGACGATGCCGGAGGCGAGCAGTGTCAGGGCCGAGGTGGCCTTCCACGCGAAGTCGTTCTGCTTGCTGTCGGTCATGGTGGCTCCGTTCCTCCGATTCGTGCGCCGACGACGGCGCGCCCCGCGGGACTGCGGGGGCGCTTCAGCGCCGATCATGCCTCACTCGCCGGTTCGGCGCGACGGCCGACGGCGCGGCGCCGGTGTCCGCGCATGGCGCGGGGCGGCTCCGCCTCAGGAATCTCATGGAATTTCAGGTGCGCCCGGTAGTGTACGACCATGAGCACTGGGAAGCCGAGGACGCCTCTGCGCTCGATCCAGGCGAAGAACTACCGATCCTTCGTCGATGTCGAGGTCGAGTTCGGGTCCTTCTCCGCCTTTGCCGGTCCCAACGGCTCCGGCAAGTCCAATCTGCTCTCCGTTCTTCAGCTGGTGAGGGACACCGCCCGCACGGACATCCCCACCGCCGTCGATCAGCACGGCGGATACGAGCAGCTGCACCGGGCCACCGGCGATGCCGGCCCGATCGAACTCACGATCAAGGCCGAGGTCACGGAGAACGCCTCCTCCGGGGCGCCGGACGAGTACATTCTCACCCTCGACAAGGACGACGCCGGTATTCGGCGGACGGAGGACTTCCAATACAAGCGCACCGCCGGCCGTGGACGACGGCTCGGTTTCGCCCTCGAGGGCGTGGATGCGGTGAAGGTGCAGGGGAACAGGAGCAATAAGACGAGTTCCCTGACGCTGACCGACGCCGCGTCCTCCGGCCTGGGGACCTTCGCCCGGATCAACGCGCACTGACTCGGCGAGGGCCCCAGCCGGTTCGTCTCCTTCCTCTCCTCGATCCGTTATCTGGATCCCGACGTCCCCGCCGCACGCCGGCCCAGCCGCTTCGATCAGAGGCGCCTCGCTCCGGGGGCGGCGAACCTGTCAGCCGCGCTTCAGCAGATCTACGACGCAGCCCCGGACGCCTTCAGGGAACTCGTTCGTGATCTGAGGCAGTGCCTGCCGGGTCTCGACTCCGTCGGTTTCGAGACTCGTGGAGGGGACGCCCACGTGGTTGTCGCGGAGCTCCACGAGAATGGATTGCGCAGGCCGATCGAGCTCGCCGACGCCTCCTTCGGCACGGTGCGCATGCTCGCGCTCCTCACCGCTCTCCACGACCCGGATCCTCCGAATCTCACCGTCATCGAGGAGGTCGACCACGGCCTGCATCCCTATGCCCTGGACGTTCTTGTGAATCGGATGCGGGAGGCGTCCGGGCGGACCCAGATCATCGCGGCGTCGCATTCGCCGACCCTCGTCAACCGGCTCGAGTCCGAGGAGCTCATCCTGTGCGACCGGGATCCCGAGACCGGCGAGTCCGTGATCCCCGTGCCCACGGCTGGCCAGCTCGCGGCCAGCCGGGGGACGAGCGGTCGAGGTCTGGGGGGAGCTCTGGTACTCCGGAGTCCTCGACGGAGTGCCGAGCGTTGGCTAGGAGGAGCCCTGTCATTCTTGTCTTCGGTGAAGGCGCTCAGGGAAAGGCGGGTAGGAATAGTTATGACGCGCAAGCGATCAAGGCGCTCATCCCGGCCCTGGCTCCGGGGGTGAATGACTCGTATGACATCAAGGTCATCAAAGATCCGCCTTCGCTGACCAGAGGGGCTTCGAGCGAGTCGGTGCGCAGCTGGATGGATGACATCGGAGATACGATCGCGGCTCAGGAGACTTCCCGGCCGGTCCACGCCGTCCTCGTCCACCAGGATGCCGACGGGAAAGATGGTGAAAGGCGTCGGGAAACCCTCCAGGCCCAGTTGGATGAGATGAGAACTGCGCACAATTTCGGGTACTCGACAAGTAGAAGAAAGAAAAAGAAAGGTCCCATTCCCTGTCCATGGCGCATCTGCGCCGTCGTCCCGGTTCAGATGACCGAGGCGTGGTGGCTGCTCTTCCCGGACTCTATTCGGGCGTTGAATCCTGGCGCATGGCGTGATCTCAAGCTCCCGACGGGAGCGGTTGAGAATCACAACGACCCGGCCCCTCTTCTGACCTCGCGGACGGATAAGCACACTCGGGGGAAGAAGAAATACATCAAGTCCGAGTCTCCCGCGATCGCGGATCTCATTGCACGACGCATCATCGCCGGAAAGGAACCGGACAAACCTGCGCGCCCGTCGTCCCCGTCGTGGAATCGATTCGTGGACGACGTCCGCGCTCTCGCGCAGAATCAGCCTCCCGCCGCCCGGGCGCTGATCGTCTAAACTCGACCCACCACGACAGGGGAGCGCCCGACGTCGGCGGGGCCGGGGCCCGGTCCCACTCCGACGACCACGGTGCTGAGAGTGCGGGCGACCGCAGACCCTCGAACCTGATCCGGCCAGCACCGGCGAAGGAAGTCGAGTCGAATCTCCCCGGACGCGGCTCCGGCCTCGGCCGCCGCGCCCGGGCCCTCCCGGAATCCGCCCAGGAGGAACCATGACCACCACCCGCCCCGCCCGTCTCACCGCTTCCGCCGGCGGATCCGGCGCGCTGCCGCGCCGCACCGTGGTGTCCGCGGGCGCGGCCACCGCCGTCGGCCTGGCGCTCGCGGCCTGCGGCTCCAAGGACGCGGGCGGCGACACCGCCGGCGGCGACGGCAAGACCGTCACCGTCGTCACCCACGACACTTTCTCCGTGCCCGACGACCTCGTCAGCGCCTTCCAGAACGACACCGGCTGCGCTCTGGAGCTGGTCGCCTCCGGCGACGCCGGCGAGTTGACCAACAAGCTCGTCCTGACCAAGGACGCCCCGCTGGGCGACGCCTTCTTCGGCGTGGACAGCTTCTTCGCCTCCCGCCTCCTGGAGGAGGACGTCCTCGACACCTCCGCCGCAGTCGCCCTGCCCGCCGGCGCCGACCAGTACGTCCTGTCCGACGCCCCGGCCCTGACCCCCATCGACTTCGGCGAAGTCGCCGTCAACGTCGACACCGCCTGGTTCGCCGAGCACGGCGTCGCCCCGCCGGCCGCGTTCGAGGACCTGACCGAGCCCGAGTACAAGGACCTGCTCGTCGCCATCAATCCCTCGACCTCCTCCGTGGGGCTGGCCTTCCTGGTGGCCACCGTCAACCATTTCGGGACGGCCGAGACCGGCGGCTTCGCCGACTACTGGAAGCAGTTGGCGGCCAACGGCGTCACGATCGATTCGGACTGGTCGAACGCCTACTACACCGATTTCTCCGGCGGAGGGGAGGGCGGCGTCCACCCGATCGTCGTGTCCTACTCCTCCTCGCCCGCCGCCACCGTCACCGCCGACGGCTCTGCCACCACCACCGCCTCGCTGCCGACCACGGCCATCCGCCAGGTCGAGTACGCCGGGGTGCTGGCCGGCGCGGCCAATCCGGAGGGAGCCAAGATGTTCCTGACGTGGCTGTTGTCCACGGCGGTGCAGAGCACCTTCTCGGAGAACATGTACGTCTACCCGATCAACCCCGATGCGACGGTGAGTGAGTCGATGACGACGTTCGGCGCCGCGTCGAACTCCCCGATCATCGCCGACGCCGCCGAGGTCTCCGCCAACCGCGAGGCCTGGCTGGCCGCGTGGACGCAGGCCGTCGGCGCGTGAACGGGTCGCGCGCGCACGCCGGCCCACCCGGCCCACCCGGCTCGACTGAGCCGGCAGAGTCCGCTCGCCCCGCCGGGGGGCGAGCGGGCCCGCGGCCGGGCGCGGGGGAGCGGGCGGGCTGGACCCTCGCCGTCGGACTGCCCCTGGCCTTCCTCACCGTCTTCTTCGCCCTCCCCGTGGCGACCCTCGTCGCCCGCGGCCTGGCCCCGGGCGGCCGCCCCGACCTCGGCGGTGTCGTCGAGGTCCTCGCGCGCGAGCGCACCTGGCGGGTCATCCGCGCCACCCTCATCCAGGCCACCGCCGCCACCGCCGTGTGCGTCGTGCTGGGCGTGCCCGGGGCCGCCGTGCTCTACCGGCGCTCCTTCCCCGGCCGCGGCCTGCTGCGCACCGTCGTCATCGTGCCCTTCGTGCTGCCCGGCGTCGTCGTCGGCATCGCCTTCCACGCTCTGCTCACCGCCGGCGGCCCCCTGGGCGGCACCGGCCTGGACGGCACGACGACGGCGGTCGTCGCCGCCATGGTCTTCTTCAACTACGGCCTGGTCGTGCGCACCGTCGGCACCATGTGGGCGCGACTGGATCCGCGCGCCGTCGAAGCCGCCCGCACCCTGGGGGCCTCGCCCTGGCGGGCCTGGCGCACTGTCACCCTGCCGAGCCTCGTCCCCGCCATCGCCTCGGCCGCCTCCGTCGCCTTCTTGTTCTGCGCCACCGCCTACGGGGTCGTCCTGGTCCTGGGCGGGAGCGGCACGGGCACCATCGAGACCGAGATCTACATCCTGACCGCCCAGGACCTCGACCTGCGGGCCGCCGCGGTCCTGTCGATCCTCCAACTGGTCGTCATCGCCGTCGCCCTGTCGGCGGCCGAGCGTGCTCGTCGCGCCTGCCAGACGGGCCTCGCCCTGCGCCTGGACGTGCCCGCGCGCAGGCTGGGCGGCGGCGACCTGCCGGCTCTGGCCCTCACCCTGGCGGTCGTGGTCGGCCTGCTCATCGGGCCGATCGCCGTCCTGGCGGCTCGGTCCCTGCGACGCGCGGGGCGGTGGACGACGGCGAACTACACGGACCTGTCGACCACCGGCGGGCGCAATGCGCTGAGAGTCACCGTATGGGAGGCCGCCGCGAATTCGCTGCGGGTGGCGGTGACGGCCGCCCTCATCGCTCTGGCCGTGGGCGCGGCCGTCAGCCTCGTGGTCTCGCGCCGACCACGGAGCCGGGTGCTCGCCCGGGGCCTGGCCCTGCTCGACGCCGTCTTCATGCTGCCCCTGGGGGTGAGCGCCGTGACGGTCGGCTTCGGCTTCCTCATCACGCTCGCCCGCCCGCCGCTGGCACTGACCCGCAGCTGGTGGATCCTGCCGTTGGCCCAGGCGGTCGTGGCCGTGCCGCTGGTGGTGCGCACCCTCCTGCCGGCGCTGAGGGCCATCGATCCGCGTCAGCGCGAGGCCGCCGCCGCGCTCGGCGCGGGTCCGGGCCGGGTCCTGGCCACCGTCGACGGGCCGCACCTGCTGCGCGCCGGCGGTCTGGCGGCGGGCTTCGCCCTGGCCACGAGCCTGGGGGAGTTCGGGGCGACGTCGTTCCTGGCGCGGCCCCGAACCCCTACTCTGCCGGTGGTCCTCTACCGTCTTATCGGCTCGCCCGGTGCCCAGAATCAGGGGATGGGCCTGGCGGCCGGCGTCGTCCTGGCGGCGGGGACCGCTGGAATCATGCTGGCCTGCGAGCGGCTCCAGACCGCTCGCCCGGGCCGCGGACGGGAGGGGATCGATGACCGGCATGAGTGAGACCGGCGCGACCGGCGGGGCCCCGGGGCCCGGCGACGAGAGCTCCGGCGCGGGCACGGGGGCCGAGGAGGCCGGCGGGCCCGGCGCCGGCAGGCTCGGCGCGGCGGGGGGTCCGCCGCTGTCCGAGGGCCTGAGCGTGCGCGGCCTCAGGGTCGTCTACCGGGGCGGGCGCGGCGCGGCCCCGGTCACCGCCGTCGACGGCGTCGATCTGGATGTGGCTCGCGGCGAGACAGTGGCCCTCCTGGGGGCCTCCGGCTGCGGGAAGTCCTCGTTGCTGCGCGCCGTCGCCGGCCTGGAGGACCTGGCCGGGGGGACGGTCGCGTGGGACGGGCGGGACGTCGCGCGCGTGCCGGTCCACAGGCGCGGCTTCGGCCTCATGTTCCAGGACGGCCAGCTCTTCCCCTTCCGCGACGTCGCCGGCAACGTCGCCTACGGACTGGCCGGTCTGCCGCGCCGCGAGCGGCGGGCGCGGGTCGAGCGGGTGCTGGACGTCGTCGGCCTTCGGGGCTACGGGCCGCGCGAGGTCACGACACTGTCGGGCGGGCAGGCGCAGCGCGTGGCTCTGGCGCGGTCGCTGGCGCCGCGGCCGCGGCTGCTTCTGCTCGACGAGCCGCTGAGCGCACTCGACCGGGCGCTGCGCGAGCGGCTGGCGGTGGATCTGCGGCGGATCCTGACCGATCAGGGCACGACCGCCCTGTACGTCACCCACGACCGCGACGAGGCCGAGGAGGTCGCCGATCGGGTCGGGGTCATGGAGGCCGGGCGCCTCCTGCGCCTGGACGCGCCCGAGGCGCTGCGGGCCGATCCGGGCGGCGAGGCGGTCGCCCGCCTCCTCGGCTCGTCGGGACGGGGGCGTGCGAGCCCGCGGGGGACGTGATCGATGACGGCGCTCCGATGCCGGTGCCGCGGGAACCCGCGGGTTATCCACAGAACTGGTCAGTTTCTACCGATCTCGATGCATATTTCCCCCGATCTCGATGAAGTTTTTGACCGATCTCGACGGATGTGTGGGGTGGGGGCGGCGTCGAGCAGGCGAGGATACGGCGGAAGGACGCGCCTGAGCGTCGGTCGGCGCGGTGGGTGCGGGGTCCCCGGCAAGGGTATTAGCCGGAGTGGACGACGAACCCCCAGTGCTGCCACCATCGCGCCGAGGTCACGGACCCGTCACGAGCCCGACGCGAAGGAGACGCGATGAGCGCACAACCCACGGTCACCATTACCAGGGTGGAGTCGTGGCTCAAGAGCGAGGGGGTCGGCTACGAGGTCGCCCCCGACGGCAATCTTCTGACGGGCTTCGACAGCTGCACGGTCTCCATCGTCGACTGCGATTCCAACTTCCTGATGGTCCTGGGCTCCTGGCGCGGCGAGTTCGCCGCCGCCGACGCACCCGCCCTGGCCGCCTACGTCGACGAGTGCAACAGCACCATGTACGCCCCGCGCGCCACCATGGGCTCCTTCGACGACGGCGTCACCCGCCTCCAGGCGGACGTGACCGCCTTCACCGCCGAGGGCATGAGCGAGGCCCAGCTCCACGGCTTCCTCGACACCGCCTTCTCGGCTCTGCTCGGCTTCTACGAGGCCGTCGCCGAGGATTTCCCCTCCCTCGTCACCTGGAAGGGGGGCAGCTGACATGCCCTGGTGGAACGATCCCGCGGCCGGCCTGACCCCCGCGGTCACCATCGATCGCGTCGCCGCCTGGTTCGACGCCAATGGCTTCACCTACGGCCGCAGCGAGAACGGCAGCGCCATCGTCACCGGTTTCGACGAGTACTCCTACGTCGTCGCCGTCGTCGACGGCAATCTCATGGTGACCCACGCGCGCTTCTGGACGAACCTGCCCGACGACGCCCGGAGCCTGGCCGCCCTGCGCGAGCTGATCAACCGGCTCAACCAGTCTCGGACCATTCCCTCTTTGAGCACGTTCGCCGACGAGGACGGGCGCCAGCTCGCCGCGGAGATCGCCGTCCCCGTCTCGGAGGGCCTCAACGGCGATCAGCTCGACGACATTCTGGGCACGAGCCTGCAGGCCATCATCTCCAGCTTCGAGGAGCTCGGCGAGGCTCTGGGCATTGAGCCGACCGGGGAGGGCGAGCAATGAGCGGCGGGTCGCGGTGACTGGGTCCCCTGACGACGGCGCCGTCCCCGGCCGCGCCGCCCCTGATGTCCCCGCCGTCCCTGATATCCCTGAGAGTGCCGCCGGCACCGGCGACGCGAGCGGTGCTGCCCCGCAGCGGGCCGCCTTCCGGGTCGACCTGCGCGGCATGGTCGACCTCCTGTCGCGCAACCTGTACTCGGGTCCGCGCGTATACGTGCGCGAGCTGCTTCAGAACGCCGTCGACGCCATCGCCGCCCGCCGCGCGCTCGAGCCCGGCTGTCCGGGGCGGATCTCGATCGAGCTGAGCCGGGTCGATGGCGTCGCCGCCCTGAGGTGCGCGGACACCGGCATCGGTCTGACTCCGGAGCAGGCCGCCGGCCTGCTATCGACCGTCGGCGCCTCCTCCAAGCGCGATGAGCTGGGGCTGGCGCGCGGCGACTACCTGGGGCAGTTCGGCATCGGGCTGCTGTCGTGCTTCATGGTCAGCCCCGAGATCATCGTGACCTCGCGCTCCGCCCAGAGCTCCCAGTCCGCTCCGGCGGACCCGGCGGATCCCCCGGATCCGCCCGGCCGGACCGGTGCGTCGGCCCCGCCCGGCGCGGGCGGCGCTCCGGGCCCGACCGTGACCTGGGCCGGCCGCACCAACGGCACCTACGCGGTGAGCGTCGTCACCGATCCGGCCGACCGGCTCCCCGAGCCGGGGACCGTCGTCGAGCTCATCTCCCTGCCCGGGGAGCACTGGCTCGAGCCGCAGACCGTGCGCGCCCTGGTCGACGAGTTCGGCTCTCTACTGCCGGTCGAGATCGAGGTCCGCGACGGCGCCCGCGTCACCCGGCACGGCGGCGGCCGCGGTCCGTGGGAGATGAGCCGCCACGAGGCGATCGCCTGGTGCGCCCAGGAGCTGGGCGTGACCCCCTTCGACATCATCGACCTGGACGTGCCCGCCTCCGGGCTGCGCGGCATCGCCGTCGTCGTCACCCATGCCCACCCCGCCGCCGCCGCGCACCACACCGCCTACGTCAAGCGCATGCTCGTCTCCCGCGCCGCCGAGGACCTGGCCCCCGCCTGGGCCTACTTCGTGCGCGTCATCGCCGGCTCCGACCACCTGCGTCCGACCGCCTCGCGCGAGCGGCTCGTGGACGACGAGATGCTCGAGGCCACCCGCCGGGGGGTCGGCGACGCCGTGCACGGCTGGCTCGAGCGCACCGCCCGCTTGACCCCGAGCCGGTTCGCCGACTTCCTGGACGCCCACGCCGTCGGCCTGCGGTCGGTGGCCCTGCGCGACGAGCAGGTGCTCGCCCTGGTCGCGCGCCACCTTCCCGTGGAGACCACCGAGGGGGCGCTGACCCTGACGGACCTGGTGGAGCTGGCGAGGCCGGGCCGCTCGCCCGGGCCGGCCGAGGGCGGGACGATCGGGCGCCCCGGCCCTGCGGGCGCGACCGGCCCGGGCAGTCCGGGCAGTCCGGGCAGCCCGGTCCAGGGGCGCCCCGTGCGCTACACCCGCACCGTGGACCAGTACCGGGCCCTGGCCGATGTCGCCTCCTCCCAGGGCCTGGTTCTGGTCAACGCCGGCTACTCCTTCGAGGAGGAGGTTCTCACGGCCTTCCTCTCCCGCCCCGACCTGGCCGGCGCCGATCCCGGTATCGCACTGGTCGACCCCGGTGAGCTGCTCGAGGTCTTCACCCCCTGCGCGCCCGGCGAGCAGGCCGAGGCGGTGGACCTGCTCGTGGTGGCCGCCACCGCTATCGATCCCGAGGACTGCGAGGTCGTGCTGCGTCGCTTCGAACCCGCCTCCCTGCCCGCCCTCTACCTGCCCGACCCCGACCTGGCGGGCCGCGTCGCGGCCCGGAGCTCGGCCAGAGCGGCCTCGGGGGCCTGGGCCGAGGTCCTCGGCGTCACCGACCCCTTCGCCGCCTCCAACGCGCCCAGGCTGGTGCTCAACCGCACCAGCTCACTCGTGATGCGTCTGGTGGCCGCCGCCGCCCGCGCCGGCGGAGCACGCGACGACACCGTCGTTCAGGTGCTGCGCGGCCTGTACATCCAGTGCCTGCTGGCCGGACGCCAGCCGCTGGGCGCCAAGGAGCGCGCCTGGGCCTCGCAGGCGCTCTCGTCCCTGCTCGACGTCGCGCTGAGCGCGCGAGGACCGGGCGCCTCCCCGGAAGGAACCGCATCGTGACCACCCGTGATGACGTCATCGAACGACTGACCCTGGCGTCGGCCCACCCCTGGGGGCCCGCCCGCTCCAATCTGACCGCCGAGGCCGTCACCTGGGCCGACGCCCTCCAGGACGAGGAGCTGGAGGTCGATGCGCGGCTGGCCCTGACCGAGGCGTACCACCAGGGCAATGAGGAGTGGAAGGCCCTGGCGCCCTTCGCCTGGCTGCTCTCGCGCTGCGACGAGCGCCCCGACCTGTTCGACGCCGACCGATTGCGCCGCATGAGCTGGAACTACAAATGGGCCGTTCCGGTCGCCTCCGACAATCCCGGCGTGGGCGTCGCCCAGCTGCGCTCGCTCGAGGCCGGCCTGGAGGAGTTCTTCCGCGCCCAGGGCGCCTCCATGCACGCCGTTCACGGCGACCGCCTCCACGCCGCCATCATGCTCGGCCTGGAGGAGGAGGGCGCCGCCGAGCTCGCCGCCTGGCGCTCGACGCCGCGCGACGCCTCCTCCGATTGCGAGGGCTGCGACCCCATGCGCCAGGTCGAGTGGGCGAGTCTCCACGAGGACTGGGAGACCGCCGTGGCCGCCGCCGCGCCCGTGCTGCGCGGAGAGATCGGCTGCGCCGCCCAGCCCCACACCATGCAGGGCATCGCCCTCCTGGCGCTGCTCGCCTCGGGCCGCCCGCGGGCGGCGTGGGAGGCGCACGTGCGCTCCTACCGGATTCTGCGCGCCGCTCCGCAGGCCCTGGACTACATGAGCAACCACCTGGAGTATCTCGCCCTGTCCGGGCGCGTGGCCCGGGGCCTGAGGATCCTGCGCGAGTTCGCGGGTCGCACGGGCGAGGCCGAGTCCGCGCGCGTGCTCATGGACTTCCTCGCCGGCGCCGCCCTCGTGCTTCGCGAGGCCGACCGCGCCGGGCGCGGCGCCGAGCCCCTCGGCGTCGACATCCCCGCCGCCTCCGTATGGTGCCCCGGTCCGGGTGTCAGCGCCGGCACGTGCCTGAGCGACGCCCGCGGACAGGTCGAGCAGTGGGCCGGGCGCATCGCCGGACGCTACGACGAGCGCAACGGCAACACGATCGTCTCTCAGCGTCTGGAGGCCTCCCTCGCCCGCCGGCCGCTGACCGACGAGGTGGAGGTCTCCCGCCGCGGTCCCCTCGCGGGGGCGGGCGCCGAGCTCATCGAACCCGCCGAGGAACTGCCCCGGCCCCGGGCCCGAGAGGCCGACGACGTCGTCGCCTCCCGAACTCGAACGGCCCAGGATGGGGCTCCGGACACCGGTCCGGAGGGCCGGTTCGTTTCGGGCGCGGGCTCGCGCACCGGGGCCTCCGCCGGCCCCGCGGCGCCGGCGGAGGAGGATTCCGGGGCCGGCCGGGAGGGGGATCGGCCCTACCCGGTCGTCGACCTGCGCACCCCGCCCGTCGCGGCCGACGCCGACGAACTCCTGCGCCGCCTGGATACCGGACTCCGCCGGCCCGGCAAGAGCCTGGAGTACGGCCGCCTCGTCGCCCAGGCCATCAGCCAGGGGATCGTGCCCGACCCCGGGCGGGTTCCCCCCGATCTGGCGCGGGCGGCCCGCCTGCTGCGCTACGCCGTGGCCGACTGCAGCTGGGACTACGAGCGGGCGGCCGACGAACTCGCGCTCCTGCGCACCCGGATCGACGGCGACATCCACCCGCTGCCCCTCCTGCGCCTCGACCTGGAGGCCCTCCAGGTCGAGGGCGGTGCGGATGAGCTCCACGACCGGTCCACTCCCCGCACGCGCGCCGACCGCCTCGCCCGCGCCGGCCTGCTCGCCGGGCGCCTGGCCGCCCTGACCGAGCCCCTCCTGGATGTGCCCGAGGAGCACGGGACCGAGCTCGTCGACGTCTACGAAGCCGCCACCGCGCTCGTGCGCATCCTGCTCGGGCTTCAGGACCACGAGGGGGCCGCTGCGTCCATCGAGCTCGCCTGGCGGGTCGCCCCGTACGTGGCCGACATGGCCGCCCCGGGCAACGGCACCCTGTGCGATCAAGTCACCCTTCTCCAGGCCGACATGCTGCTCGAGCGCGGCGACGTCTACGGCGCATGCGCCCTCGCCGACGCCGTGCTCCGACGCTACGACCCCTGCCCCGTCGTCCTGGCGGAGGACGCGCGCAGCGTCCTGGTGCGGGCCTCCATGAAGGTCGGCGAGAACGAGGAGGCGGTCACCCAGGCCCGCGAGCTGCTCAACATCCACTTGGCGGCCGGCATGGGCCCGTTGGCCGGCCTGCTCTTCGGGACCCTGGCCGCGGCACTGGGCGCGGCCGGGCGCTCGCTCGAGGCGGCCGAGGTGCTCGAGACGGCGCTGGAATCGGGCATGCCGCCGATCATCGTCGATGAGCTGCGCCGTACCCTCGTCTTCGTTCTGGACCAGCTCGACGAGAGCAAGGGCGTGCGCGACAACTGCCTGGCCGTGGCCGAGGCCTCTCTCGAACGCGGGCAGGTGGAGCGGGGCGTGGACTACCTTCTGCGGGCCGCGTCGGCCTGCGAGAGCCTGGAGGAGAACACCCGGGCCGCCCGTCTGCTCGAGCGCGCCGCCGAACTGGTCGACGTCGGCGACGATGACGGCCGGGTTCGCCGCTCCCGGTACCTGCGCAGCGCGGCGCGCGCCGTCGTCGACGAGCGCACGGCCCTGATGTCCCGCACCCGTCTGGCCGAGTCCCGTTCCCTGATGAGTCGCGCCCGGGACCTGATCTCCGCCGTCCCCGACTCCGGTCAGTACTCCAGCGCCTTCGAACTGGGCGACTGGCACGACGACATGGCCTGGATCCTGTGGCGCGCCGGTGAGAGCGGCGAGGCCCTGGGGCACTGCGAGGACGCCTTCGCCGGGTACATGAGCATCGAGGACCGCGGCAGCGCCGCTCAGCCGCTGACCCTCATGGCTCTCATACACACCGAGGCGGGCGATACGAGGGCGGCGCGCTCCGCCATCGCCCGGGTGCGCGAGCTGCTGTCCCACCGGCGCTGGGGGGCCCACCCCGCGCTGGCGCGCGTGGCCAGCCTCGAGGAGGTGCTCGACGGCGTCTGAGGACGCGCGGAAGATGCGGTCCCCGCGTCCGCGGTCGCCGGGTTCGCCGGGGGTGAAGGGCCGGGCACGACCGGGGCGCAGGGGTCACCATTGGCCTGAGCTCGTTGACGTCTGTTCTCACCCGCCGGGAGGCACTCATGGCCATCGCCACCTCGCATCGCTTCACCGACGGCGACCTGCCCGTCGAGGCCGGCCGCTATCGGCTCGTCGCCTCCGGATCCTGCCCGTGGTGCCGCCGGGTGCTCATCGCCCGCCGACTGCTGGGCCTGACCGAGGCGATCGCCGTCTCCTGGACCTACGGCCGCGGCGCCGACGGCTACTGGGAGCTGACGGGTGCCGACGGCGCCCCCGGCACGGACCCGGTCCTTAAGGCGCGCTCCCTGGCGGAGGTGTATGCGACGACGCCGGGCTACACGCCGCCGCCGACCATCCCCGCCCTGGTCGACATGACGACGGGGCGAGTCGTGTCCGACGACTCCGGCGCCCTGCTGTTCGACCTCGCCACCGCGTGGTGGCCGCTTCACCGCGAGGGCGCCCCCGAGCTCTACCCGGTCAACCGGCGCAACTCCACCGACGCCTGGGACGCCTGGCTCACCGAGCACGTCAACAACCCGCACGGGGTCGCCATCCACTCCAAGAATGATGAGGAGAAGGCGGCCGCGGCCGCCGACACCGTCCTCATCGCCTTCGACGTCGTTGACACCCTGCTCGCCCGCGCCACCCGCATGGAGGCCTCCCGCGAGGCCGCGCTGACGGTCCATGACACTCCGCCGCTGTCGGCGGTCGTCTCCGTGGAGCAGTTCCTGTGCGGGGCGGCGCCCACCGGTAGCGACATCCGGCTGTTCACCACCGTCCAGGCCTATGAGTACGGGGGCCGGCGGCACTACCCGGGAGGCGAGGCGCCCTCGATCTCATTCTGGCCGGCGCTGGCGCGCTGGTTCCGGGCCCTGGAGGCCCGCAGCGGGTGGGTCGGCCCCGAGGAGCGTAGCGCCCTGGGGCTGTAGGGGCGGCGGGTCGTGCCCCGGGCGGGGGGGCCGGCCCTCACCGCCCCAGCACCGGGTTGTACATGAGCCGATTGGGTTCGTGCGGGCACTCGTCGCCCACCGCCATCGGCGCGATGAGGCGGTCGGCCCGCAGATCCTCGAGGCGGGCGACCACCCGCTCGCGCAGGTTCCAGGGGTCGATCGTATTGAGGTAGATCTTCGTGCCGCCCTCGAAGCCGGCCAGGGTCGAGACCCGCCACTTGAGCGTGATGTGCCACGGCATCGGCTGATCGACGTCGACCGGCTTGTGATGCCACTCCTCATTGCTGGGCACGTCCACCCCCGTGGCCGCGTGCAGCGCGTGCACCAGGTCGGATACGGAGTCGACCTCGCTGCGGCTCATGAGCCACGGCTCGCACATCGCCGATGTCGAGTACACCTCCAGCGTGGGGTAGCGGTGCCCGAACCCGGCGAAGGCGACGGCGTGCTCGTTGGACGCCACGAGCAGCCCGTTGTAGGCGGCGTAGTCGACGCCCAGCTCGTTATACAGGTTCGGGTTGGTCCGCACGCGCTGGAGCTCCAGGGCGGCCAACACCCCCCGCTCGTCGATTCCGACCAGCTGCTTGTGCAGGTGGTCGAAGGAGGCGCCGGCCGGGCGCAGCCAGTTCTGGAAGACCGCCACGTAGCGCACCCACCGGTTCGCCCGGTACAGGTCGGCGGTCGCCGCGACCGCCAGGCGCATGTAGGCGCGGTGCTCGGCGGGGGTCAGCGTGCCCGAACCGGCCAGGCCGGAGGTGTCGACGGCGTCGTCGGTGAAGTGGCGCCGTCCCACGATGACGTCGTGCCCGCCGGCGAAGAAGGCGGCCAGGTACTCGTAGCGGGCGTCCTCGCTCATGGATCGCCACGAGGCCGGGTCCGCTCCCGCGGCCTTGAGCTTGGTGCGCGCCACCGCCTCCACATGGGCGGCGCCCGCCGGGTCGGCGAGGTAGGCCTCCATGCGCTCGCGGGCGGCGTCGGGGATCTCGTAGCCGTGGTTGGCGTGCCAGTAGTCGTAGGAGAGGATCTCGAACAGATTGGGCACGCGGCGGAATTCGGCGGTCGTGTCGAACAGTGCGGCCGCGGGCACGGCGTCGATCCTCTCGAAGCCTCCGTCGGGCCGGGCGACGACGCGGCTCTTCTCCGGAGGCGTATCCAGGTAGCGGGCCGAGCAGAAGGCGCAGGCGTGGGTGCGTTCGGCGTCGGTGATCCGGTGGATCTCGGCCACAGGGTGGGAGATCGGCCGGTTACCGCGCCCGGGGACCGTCCACACCTCCGTGCCGGTGAAGGGGCTGATCTGCTTGACGGTCCCGTCGGCCATGCGGGTCAGTGGCGCGGGGCCCGGAGAGTAGGGCATAAGCATAGGAACATTGTGTCGCGGATGACGGCGTCGCGCGCGCCGTCCGCCCGCTGCGCGCCATCCGCCGTCGAGATCGACATTCTCGTACGAGGTTGACGGTGGCGTCGTCAATCTCGTACGAGAATGTCGATCTCAAGATCTCGACGGGGGTTAGGAGGCGGCGGCCGCCGCGGCGGCGCTCACGACCGAATTCATGGCGGTGATGGCGTCCTGAATGGCGCGGGCGACGGCGTCGCCGGAGGCGCTGGCCGGACGCAGCGTTGTGATGGCGTGTCTGAGCTCGCCGCGCCTCAGTCCGGTCTCCCTCTGCGGCAGGATCCTGGAGACCAGCCCCATGCTCTGGAGGATGCCGAGCAGTGCGAGGTCGGCGTGGGTTGCGGGGCGCTCGCCGTGCAGGACGGCGCGCAGACGTTCCCGGGTGGCGCGCTCTGGGCTGGTGTTGATGGTCGGGAATCGGGGGGCGAGGCCGAACAGACCGCCGGTGGTGCGTTCGACGACGCCGGCGGAGGCGAGCTCGGCGGCGATGGTGTCGCGGGGTTTGATCTTGTACCAGACGATCAGTGAGGAGAGCCTCTTGCCGTTCTTGGCGGGCAGGACGTCGAGCGCCTGGTCGAGGACGGCGTGCCCGGTGGGGGATGTGTCGACAATGCTCATGTGCGGGCGCTTCTCGGGGGTCAGAGTGACTCGGCCGGCCAGGACGAGGTCGAGCAGGACGGCCCCGCGCAACCCGAGCTGGTCGTTCCCGCCCCAGGATTCGGGGGCGCCGGAGTCCTTGGTCAGCAGCAGGAACAGTTCTTCGCAGATCAGCATGAGATCAGGTTAGGGGCATGGGCACGGCTCCGGCCTCCTTCGCCGGGATGATACTCCGTCGCGAGATCGGCATTTTCATCCGAGGTCGACGGCGGCACCGTCGACCTCGTACCAGAATGTCGATCTCGATGCTTGCGGCAGGTCGACGTGTGGACGTGGCGGGCTCGGACGCAACCGGGCTCCGGGCGGTTCGGGGCGTCGGTCATTTTCGGGCTCATGGTCGCCTGCGTCCCGTGAATAGGGCCTCTGCGTGTCCAAATCTGCCGCAAAGGAGCCCGCAGTGCCCGCGTACCGCGGGAAGAACCGCGTAATCATGCGGTTTTGGCCTGTCTCGGCGTGCCTCGTAGCGGCCTTTGCGGCAGATTTGGACATCTTCCATCGGTCAAGGGCCTCCAACACGTCCGGAGTGACTCGATGGGCGTGAGCTTCTCCCCGCGTCAAGCGCGGGGGCGAGTTCCCGGATCGGCCGCCGCGCCATGGGCGGCGCCCTCCTCCGGGTCGAGAGGCTTCTCCACCTTGACGAGGCTCCAGGTCCTCACTCGGCCAGCACGATATCCTCTACGTGGGCCGGGGTGGCGTGGGCGTGCTCGAGCTCGTTGAGGTGTTTTCCGATTGCCTGGCGCATGTAGGGAGGTTCTTCGACCTCCCCGTGCGGTGGCCAGGCGACTCGGGCCAGCAGCCGCGCCGAGGCAGAGGCTTGATGGATGCTGAGACGGCGGCCGTCGTGGCGATCGCTCCGGCGAACGATGGGCTGCAGGCAGTCGATCGTCTCAGATGCGCTTGGCGACGCTCCCGACGGGATATGGCGGATTTCGGCGCTGTATGGTTGGGGCGCTGTACGGTTGGTAGGAGTGGGGGTTATTCGATGCAGGGGTCTTTTCCTCCTGGTGGCAGCAAGTTTCCGGTTTCCTCTGGGTAAGAGGTAGCCAGAACGCAGGGGAACAGGCTGGTGGAGGGCAGAGTGGGGGCAATACGGGGAAACAGATCGAGCAGGACATTCATGGCCGCGTCTCGTTGAGCGTCGGTAGCCCCGCCTAGATTGCTTGGGTGTATCCCTGCTATCTTCCCGTCCGGGTACTGCCAGTCCACCTCCAAGACGCCACTGGCATCGTCTCGGTAGGTGACTCCGCGACCGTCGAGGCCGTCGATCGTCAGGGGCGAGGAGTTGTCGTTGGCTTCCAGTTCATCGAAATGCAGTATGTTGAGGAGTGTGACGCGCCCGAGGTTGTCGTTGTAGCTGATCTCGATATACTTAAACAGAGGGGAAGAGCTAAGATAAATATCACAACGGAAACCATTCCAGGTGGCCATTGTGAATGTTGTGATTTGATGACCGGTGGCCGCTTCGATGGTGCTGGCGGGGGCGATTCCGCATACGGAGATGTCGTCGGCGACGCGAGCTGTAGCCGAGGCCTGCTGTTGGGCGGTAGCTTTCGCTGCCGCGTCACGTCGATAGGACTGGACCAGACGATAGCCCCCTGCCGAGGAGAGGACTAACACGAACACGAGAGCTGTGACCAGTACTGGGCGACGCCATTGTGTGCGGTTTGGTTTCATTCAGGTGGTTGCTCTTTTCCTTTTCGGGTGTGCGGGAGTCATGGAAGTTTTATTCATAGGGCGTGTGTCGTTGGGTGGAGCGACGGCCTGTTCTTGAGAGGATTCAGGTGTTCAATCCAATTCGATCAGGTGGCCGTCCACCATGACTGATAGTAGCACGAGGGCCACTCGCCGTGAGGCTCGGGAGTTGTACGAGGAGATCACAGCTCTGCCTTCTAACCTGTCGGTGTGTGGGATATGGGTGTCGGGCCTGGTACCGGTGCGTGTGCGACGTTGATGTATCTGCGCGACGACCTGTGTTGGGAGCTGCTTGCCGAGGTCTTCGGTGTTTCGCGGCCTGCCGCCTCGCGGGCGATCGCTGCGTACGCACCTCTGATCGCCCAGGTCGTGGAGGCGCACGTGCCCACCGTGAGGATATGAGGCGTAGCATCGTCGGGCTGTCGCGGGCCGCCGTCTGATCCGGTGCCGTGGCTGCGCCGCCTTGTTGGTGACGTGGCGAGTGGGATCCTGAGCCTGAAGCACTCCACGACCGGGTGCCTGTGGAGGCACTTGCTGTGCTTCGGATCGAAAGATGATCTCCTCGATGAAAACATGATCTGGGGCGGGGTCCTGTGCCTCGAGTGTCAGTCGTTTCACGTCATAATTGAATGTCGGGGGCGGGCCATCTGACGTAGGGCGAGGCTACATGCGTGACGTTCTCGGACCTCGTTGGCAAGTATTTTCTGCAGCTCATGAATAAACTTCATCATGTACGAATTTGCTTAGGTGAAGATGAAGCTCGGTAGCGTCTGAACGGTGGGGTTACGGCAGGGCTTGGCGTTGCGCGGTTGGCTGGGAACTGGTCAGCCGGAGCAGGGGTCTTTTCCTCCTGGTGGCAGCAAGTTTCCGGTTTCCTCTGGGTAAGAGGTAGCCAGAACGCAGGGGAACAGGCTGGTGGAGGGCAGAGTGGGGGCAATACGGGGAAACAGATCGAGCAGGACATTCATGGCCGCGTCTCGTTGAGCGTCGGTAGCCCCGCCTAGATTGCTTGGGTGTATCCCTGCTATCTTCCCGTCCGGGTACTGCCAGTCCACCTCCAAGACGCCACTGGCATCGTCTCGGTAGGTGACTCCGCGACCGTCGAGGCCGTCGATCGTCAGGGGCGAGGAGTTGTCGTTGGCTTCCAGTTCATCGAAATGCAGTATGTTGAGGAGTGTGACGCGCCCGAGGTTGTCGTTGTAGCTGATCTCGATATACTTAAACAGAGGGGAAGAGCTAAGATAAATATCACAACGGAAACCATTCCAGGTGGCCATTGTGAATGTTGTGATTTGATGACCGGTGGCCGCTTCGATGGTGCTGGCGGGGGCGATTCCGCATACGGAGATGTCGTCGGCGACGCGAGCTGTAGCCGAGGCCTGCTGTTGGGCGGTAGCTTTCGCTGCCGCGTCACGTCGATAGGACTGGACCAGACGATAGCCCCCTGCCGAGGAGAGGACTAACACGAACACGAGAGCTGTGACCAGTACTGGGCGACGCCATCGCATGTCCCTGCCCCTATCTTTTGGTGGTTAACCATTGTTGGCGTAGTCTTCTCCCGCTTTGCTTCCATTCGCATAGTTTCCCTCGAAGTCGTCTCCAATGCTGCTGACGGTGGCGCCATCGCCTTGTGTTATACTTTTGTTCTTGAGCATTTCCGTCCACAGTCTGACGTGCTCGTAGTCGCCTTTTGCGGCGTCGGTGAGGTCGATGTAGTAGGTGCCATCGCCCTTCTGCTTGATCCAGGACCATTCCGAAGTCGCGCTCGCCTCCGCCAGATTCTCCTGAGAGAGGAGACCGTTATTGGCGGCCTGCTGAACCGCAGCACCCCACACCACCTGGTTGGGGTCGTCAACCATGGGCGACTGCCTGTGCTCGGCGTCGGCCGTAATAGCGTCGGCGAGCACGGGCGCCGCCATGGTGGTCGCGGCTGAGGCCGCCCCCTGAGCGGCCCGCGAGGAGGCCACCGCCCCTATCGGGCCGCCCGTAGCCTCTCCCGCTACCGCCGCGGCAGCGGTCGCCAGCGTCGAAAAGGCTGTCAAGGCCGATGTGGCGCTCGAGACATGCTTGGCGTGATCCGCATCCTCCTGCTTGTTGAACTTCGCTGCCTTCGCATCCGCCACACCCGCAAGGAACCCCACCGCCCGAGCGCCATTCGTGTACTTGTTGTTGAGCTGAGACACCTGTTCCTGAGTGTCTCCCTCATGATCGGCGATGGCCTGCTGGGTCTCCATGTTGGTGTAGTTGGCCAGGCCGGTGCTGATCGTCGCGGTCGCGTCCGCATTGTCCGCCACCCGATACGTCAGAGCTTTAATGTCGTCCGGTTCGGCGCCCGGCAGCGTCGGATCTGACGGCTTGTTGCTGTCGTTCGGTCCAGCCCCCAAATACTCACTGGAAACCTCGGCGGGACAGTTGGCCAGCAGCACGCCGATGTGGGCCTTGGTGTCGTCGTTGTAGGACTTCTCTCTCGTATTCTGCGCCAGGCCGTGGATGCCGGAACCGGCCAGGCTCCTGGCCCGTTCGCCCACAGCCTCGTCAGTACTATTGCGCAAGGAGGAGGCCGCCGCCAGGGCGCTGGTGAAACCGGACAAACCCTCCTGGCCCCAGTCCCGCGTTGACAAGCCATCGATGCGGCTGACATCCACCGACCCGTCCTCGCTCGCCGGCGCGAGATAATTCAGAGCCGCTTGAGGGTTGTTCCCCATAGCATCGAGCACCCCGGCCATGGGGTCCATGGAGACGTCCGGGATGAATGCTCCCAATCGAGAGAAGACGCCGGCCTTGTGGACCTCGACGTTGACGGCGGCGGGGTCGATATTGCCGAGGCCCTCGGCCAAGCTGGTGAGGAAGGTTGTGTTGAAATTGAGGTCATCGACGTGGTCGCCATCGGCGTCGTGTCTGCCGAGCATGGTGTTCAGGGCGGTGATTCTCCCGTATTCGTTCACCTGATCGCCGTCCACGGACTCCACCATTGCCTCGGCAACTTCGTTGGATCGGTCTTCCGACCACGCAGTGGAGGCCGTTGCCAACAGCTTGCCCAATATCTCGGCTATCTCGCTGGAGTGCTCGGAGTTGCGGAGTGGAAAGGCGGTGAGGGCGTCGAGGCCGATGGAGTCGATGATGCCGTCCGCGTAGGCGGCGTCATCCTGGTTGGCCCGGAGCGATTCCATGATCTCTTCATAGGACCGTTTGCTCTTCGGGTTCTTTCCCGCTTGGATGGCGGCGAGGTCTGTGGCGTCCGCAGCCGCACGAATGCACGCGTTCACTTGTTCCGGAGAGTTCACGCTCGCGTTGTCGGACAACTCGATGGTGATACTGCCGCCGGCGTCCATCGATCCCACGCCCGAGTTATTGGCGTCCAGGATGGCCTGTTTGAAGCTGGTGAGCGTCGAGACGAGGCCGCGTACCGTCTCAATGGAGTTTCCGATGGTGAAGAGATCGGTGGAGGGGTCCATCGGATCCCCCTCCGCGGAGAACTGGTTGTCGATGTTCGTTTTAGCCGTCTCCGCATCATCGGCCAGATATGTCAACGAATTGATGGCCGTGTCGAGGCGGTCAGGGTTCAGGTATACTTTCTTCGTCATGAGTGACCAAAACTCCTCTGTTACTCCATGTTCGATCGTCTCGCCACAATCATCCCTGCCAATACGCTCCCATTTGAGGCCCGACCGCGGTACCTACTGTGGCGCCTATTGTGGCGCCTGATGTGCCGACGTCGGACCATGCGATCCGATTCTGCTCGCTCCGGATCGCCTCATCGATCGCATCGGACAGGGCGGCGAAGGCGGAGACAAGAGCCTCCACGTCCGTCGTCGTCTCGGAAGCGGCTTCGTCGGCCAAGGGCCCGCTCCACGTGTCGGGGTCGTTGATCTTGGCACCATAGGTACTGCCAAGAGGGGTGGCGCAGGAATAATCCGTATCCACTCCGAGTTCTATGTTCTTATTAGTGACATACGACTTCAGTCTCTCCAGGGCTTCGAGCTTGGCACTCGTGGAGGACTCGTCCACGTTCCGTCTCCTCCTGCGGTCGCGTATCACTATATGTATAACGTGCTCACAGGCTAGTCGATCGCGACCCACTCGCGCAAGACCCTCTGCGGGTAAATATATGTGCAGAACGGCTGGGCCCTCCGTCCCTCGCCCTGGGCGCTCCCGACCCCACTGCCCAACCGCCTCACGCAACCTTATGGTTAAAGCACTGCATTCCATGCGGTACCCTGTGAGTACCGGCATGCCAGGCCGACTTGTCGATCGCCCACGCGGTCGGCTCGCCTGCCCGGCTCGCCCGGTTGTCCCGTCCACCCTCGACCCGCCGGCTGACCCGACCGCACCCCTCATCTCACCAATCCCGCTGAATCCCGTCATCACACACCCGACTCCCGCCCATGAAGCTTGACAATCGCGACCTCGTCCTGCGAGGACTCCTCGTCGTCCTGCCGACCCACCTGGAGCCCTATGTCCGTGCGCTCCTCGGCGACCGGTGCCCACCGGCACGCCTGAACTCCCTTCTCGCCGGCTCCTCCTCAACCGACTCCTCCTCGCACGGTCGGCCGTCTCGGGGCGCGACCCCAGTCGTCCCCGACCTCGCGGACCTGTCCACCCAGATCCGCATCCTCACCTTCCGCGGCAGCGACGGGCGCTACCTCATGCCCCTGCCCCCGGGCCTGGGCAGCAAGCTGCACGAGGTCCGCCGCTTCCGCAACGACGCCGTCCACGGCCGCCCCTTCGACGCCGACCGGACGCTGGCCGCCCTCGTCGCCGCCAGTGAGGCCCTCCGACTCGCGGGCGCCGACGCGGGTCGCGACGAGCTGCGGGCCCTCATCGCCGCCATCGACGATGGCACGCCCGGCGGCACATCACGCGGGTGGGGCCGCGCCGGCGGCGTCGGTATCCGCGCCAGTGCCGCCGGCGGCTCCACCCGCGGCACACGCGGATCGTTCGGCGGCTCGCCGGCCCGCGACCCGCTCGACGCCGTCATTGTCGACGCCCAGTGCACCGAGGTCATCAGCTACGCCGACGCTGTCGCGGGCACCGCTCCCACCGTCTCGGTTCGTCTGCGGCGCCCCGAGCCCGCCGATGGCGGAACGGTCCCGCCCGACATCGTCGCCCTGCCCGATACCATCGAGGTGGCGGTCGGCGTCATTGAGGACGGCGGTGGGCGCCGCGTCACCGAGCCCCGGCACCTGACCTGGGACACCGCCCGCCCGGAGTCGAGAGCCACCCGCGCTCTCGCCCTTGATCGCGCCAACCTGCTCCAGGTCGAGCAGGCCGGTCCCGCTCACGTGCGGGTCGAGCTGCGCGCGAGCGGTATGAGCTCGGCCCATCGGATCCCCGGAGTCGCCGTGCTGCCCCCGCGGCAGTGGCAGCTGATCGGCGGCGGTCGCCGGGCCGGCGCGGCGCTGGCGACCTTCATCCAGCCCGACCAGCCCGCTATCGGGGCCATTGCCGACCAGGCGCTCGGGCTTGCCTCCGCGGACGGCCGAGCACCCTCCGACGACGCACTCGCGTCCGCCGGCGCCGAGCGGTCGGACGCCCTCGCCGCGGCGGCGTGCACTATCCTGCGTCGGCGCCGTCTTGCCGTCGATCCCGCCGGGCAACCGTGGCGCGCAGCACCGCACCCGATTCGCACCGCCGGGAGCCTCCTCGATGCGCGCACCGGCACCGCCCTCGACATCGCCGTCATGCTCGCAGCCGTCCTGGAGCGCGTCGCCGTCGCCCCCACCCTCCTGCTCGCCTCCGAGACCGTCCTCCTGGGCTACCGGCGTCGCGGGGGCAGCGCCATCGACCCGGCCTCGCCGCGAGAGGCCGCCGATCTTGTTCGAGGCGGCACCATGGGCCTGATCGACCCCGCACTCGCCGTACGCACCCCGGCCGCCGTCCTCCATGAGCTCACGGGCGAGGCGCGCGACCTCGCCCTCGACGCCCTGTCCGACCTCGTCATGGCTGTCCCGGTCGGGGCAGCCCGGGCCGCCGGCGTGCGCCCGCAGCCGCTTCTGGAACGCGATGAGGATGACGTCGTCGTCGAGCTCGCCGTGCCGCCCGGGTCCTCGCCCACCCCCTCGACGCCGGATACCGATGCCCCACGCGCTGCTGACGGGTCGTGCCCGGAATCCGCGGACGACGCAGCCGATGAGGCTGGGACTCCCGAGTCGGACATACCCGGCACACTCGAGGCGGGCCCGCCCGCTGCCGACGAGGCGGGCCCGCCCGAGGGGCCCGCCGCCGGCGCCGGCGTTCCGGCCCCGCCCGGTGTCGAGGAGTGGAAGAAGAGCCTGCTCGACCTGTCCCTGCGCAATCCGTTGATCGACCGCTCCTCCCGCCATGCCGTCGGGCTGTGCGTGCCGCCCGCACTCATCGGCCGGCTCGAGGACCACATCAACGCCCGCGACCTCGTGAGGCTGCGCCCCTCCCCGCACGGCGCCGGCAGCACGCCCGCGGATCTTGATGAACAGGCCGTGCTGCTCACCGAGCGGCGATCGGTGCGAGCCGACCTCACCGGCCAGGAGTACACGCGGCGCCTCCAGTCCTTGGACGCCGCCGCCCGCACCGCCCTGGAGGAGACCGGGGCGAACAACCTCTACCTGGTCGTCGGCACTCTCGTGTGGCGCACCAACGGGCGCCGTCTGCACTCCCCACTCGTCCTCGTCCCCGTCAACCTGATACGAGAGGACGAGACCTACGGAATCGCCCTGGACGAGGCCGGCGCCTCCACCCCGAACTTCTCCCTGCTGGCCCGCTTCGAGGCCGACACCGGTATCGACCTGGTCGAGCTGAGCGAACCCGTGCACGACGCCCACGGCATCGATATCGAGGCCACGCTGGAGCGCGTGCGCTCCCGGCTGAGGCGCGAGGAACGGGCCGCCGTTGTCGAGCCCGCCGTCGAACCCACGGTCCACCTGGGCCTGTTCCATTTCTCCACCTACCGCATGTGGCGGGACCTGGCCGAGGACTGGCCGACCATCACCGCCAACCCGCTGGTCGGCCGCCTCCTGGAGACCGGCGGGCCGGCCGGGGCGAGCACGGCAGACACCGGGGCAGGGCCGGCCGGGGCGAGCACGGCAGACGCGCCCGCCCCGCCGGACCTCGACGACCTCGACGAGGTGGTCGAGAGCCTGCCGCTGGTCGCCGATTCCCCCCAGGCCCGGGTCGTCGCCGAGGCCGTGGCCGGACGCAGCCTCGTCGTCCAGGGGCCGCCCGGGACCGGCAAGTCCCAGACCGTCGCCAACCTGATCTTCCGAGCTCTGGCGAGTGGGCGGACCGTCATGTTCGTGGCGGAGAAGACCTCCGCGCTCGACGTCGTCGCCCGTCGCCTGTGCGAGGAGGCCGGCATCGGGGACCTGCTGCTCAACCTTCACGACAACGGGATGAAACCGGCCGAGGTTCGCAGAACCCTGCACCGGGCGCTCAAGCTGACGGCGCCGGCGCCCGGCGATGACGGTCATGACGGCGATGACGGCGACGACGGTGGTGGTGGCGATAGCACTGCACAGCCGGACGCGCTGCGCCGGCGACTCGCCGAGATTCGCGAGCGCCTCGTCGCCTACCGTGAGGCCCTGCACGTTCCGGGGGAGGCGGGCGCGTCCTCCTGTTCCTACTACGAGGCGCGCCAGGCGCTCATCAAGGCGCGCGATGGTCGGAAGCCGGACCTCGCGCAGGCGCGAGCGGCCTTCGAGGCGCGCGAGCGCGCCACCGGTCTGGACTCTTTCGACCCGGTCGACCACATTCGGCTCCTCGAGGAGTATCGGCGCACTCAGGAGCGGCTGCGCGGTGCTCTGACGCCCGAGCTGTTCGACGTCGTCCTCGCCCGCCGTCAGGCGGTGCTGCGCGAGGCCGGCCCGCGCGCCGATCGGCTTCGTCGCGAGATCGACCGCCGCAAGGGGACGTCGATCCGTGAGCTCATGGACTCCTACGGGGATCTGGTGACGGCTCTGACCCCCTGCCTGCTGGTCTCTCCGGATTCGGTGGCGCGATTCTTCCCGCCGCACCGCCGTTACGTCGATATCGTCGTGTTCGATGAGGCGTCCCAGATCACTGTTGCCGGAGCAGTGGGGGCCATGGGGCGGGGCCGTTCGACGGTTGTCGTCGGCGACCCCAAGCAGATGCCGCCGGCCGTTCCGCCCGGCGTCGGCGCGACGGCCGGCGGGGATCTCGAGGGTGTCGGCGACGGCGAGGGCGAGTCGATCCTCGACCGGTGCGTGGCCGCAGGTGTGGAGCGGCGTTGCTTGACCTGGCACTACCGCAGTCGGGACGAGTCCCTCATCGCCTTCTCCAACCGTCACTACTACGACGGCGCCCTGCTGTCTTTCCCGAGCCCGCAGGCCATGGCCGTCCGGCCCGACGACGGGCCCGAGGGCTATGGTCTTTCGCTGCGGCGCGTCGGCGGGACCTACTATCGTCCGCAGGCGCGTACCAGGCATCCGGGGATCGTGCCCAACACGAACCCGGTTGAGGCCCGTCAGGTGGTCGACGAGGTCATCCGGCGCTTCGAGGCCCGTCCGGACGGCATCCCGTCGCTCGGGGTCATCACCTTCAACTCCCGCCAACGGGATCTCATCGAATCCGAGCTGCGCAGGACCGGGTCCGAGCGCGTCGTCGAGGCGTTGGACGCCCCCGACGGCCTGCTCGTGCGCAATCTGGAGAATGTGCAGGGCGAGGAACGGGACGTCATCCTGATGTCGGTCACCTTCTCCTCCAATGAGCGCGGCGACCTGCCGCTCAATTTCGGTTCTCTCAGCCATGCCGGCGGTCAGCGGCGTCTCAATGTCGCCATCACTCGGGCCCGCCGTCAGGTTGTCGTCTTCTCCAGCTTCGACCCCGAGGACCTGCACGCCGAGCGCTCGACCCATCGGGGTCTGAAGGACCTGCGCGCCTACCTGGAGCAGGCGCGCGACGGAGGAGCGCCGCGGGCACTGCCCGCCTACAGCAGCGCCGTCGACCTCCATCGCAATGAGATCGCCGAGCGGCTGCAGGACGCGGGTCTGGAGGTCAATGTCGGTGTGGGGCACTCGTCCTTCGAGGTCGACCTCGTGCTCGGTCTGCCCGGGCGGGCCGATGTCCCCCGGGTCGCCGTCCTGCTCGACGGGTCCGCGTGGAATGAGCGGGGGAGCGCGTCCGACCGCGACCTGTTGCCCGTCGACGTTCTGCGGAACATGGGGTGGGCGCGGGTCGAGCGGGTATGGATGCCCGAGTGGGTTGCCGACGAGCGCGGCGTCACCGCTCGACTCGTGGAGGCCGCCGGCGGGCGCTACGAGCCGGAGGCTCCGACCCCGGAAGCGGCGGCGGAGATGGAGTCGGAGGAGACGACGCCGGAGGAGGCGACCCCGGAAGGGGCGGCCTCAGAGGCGGCGGCCGGTTTGCCGGATACGAGCGCGTCCGACGACGAGTCCGCCGCGCTTGCGGGAGCGCCCGCGCTTCTCGCCCCGACCGACTACCGTCAGTGGCATCCCGAAGGTGTGCGCCCGCTCGATGTGCTCGATCGGGCCGCCACCGACTCGCAGGCCAAGGCCCAGGTGGTGGAGGTGGCGCGCGCCATTTGCGATATCGAGTCGCCGATTTCTCGGCATCGGCTCATTGTGCGGATTTGTCGGGCCTTCGGATTGTCGCGGACCACCAGACAGCGGGAGGCCAGGGTCCGCGAGGCTCTGGGTGAGGCCTTCGCCTACATTGACGAGCACGACTTCGTGTGGCGCAACCGGGACGCCTCGCTGGTTCCGTTGTCCTACCGGAGGGGCGCTCTGGATCATGTGGATTCCATCGAGGAGATTCATCCGCGTGAGCTGACCGCACTCATGGCCGACGTCCGCGCGAGGGAGCCGGAGTGGACCTCCACCGAGGATTTGTGCAAGAAAGCGCTGCGGCGGCTGAGTGCCAAGAAGCGCAAGCTGAGCGCCCGCGGCGTCCTGCCGGCTCTGACCGCCGCGCTCGAGGCGGCATCGGACTGGACGCGTTAATTCTTTCAGCGGAGCCGCGTTGAGGTTGGCGTTTTGGTGCGAGGTTGGTGGTGTCGCCGTTGGTTTCGTGCGGGAATGTCGATCTCGCGGGTCTGCGCGGTGTGGGGTGGGGGTTCGGATGGTGGGATGGGGGGCGAGTTGGTGGCGGCGGGTGTGGGCCGGGCTCGTGCGGCCGGCTGCCACGCACGCACAGGCGGCGAACTCACCGAAAGCCGCGGGGGGCGGAGAGTCCGGCGGTGGTGGGGGCGATCTTCTTAGCGGGCCGGTCATCTTCAATGTGTTGCCGCTGACGAAGAATCCGACTGCTGTCGAGTTCGAGGACTTCCGCGCATATGTCCGCGGATGAGCGAGGCGCGTGAGGCAGGTGCGTTGTCCTCTAGCGGGCGAGTCTCCACAAAAGGAAGGCTTTCTGACCTTGTGGAACTGAGCTGCTCGGCGCGAGAGACGAATTCATTCTGAGCTTTACTCGGATTCAGGGACTGTGGCTGTGCATGTGCCGGATACGACATGGGCTGGTTCGCCGGATCCGTACAAGTGTGTGCCGGGATCGAGGCGGGTCAACAGCAGTCTGGCGGGCCAGAATAACCGATATCCTATAGGATGCGGGCCTGCCGTATTTTTGCTTGACGAGGGAGATGGGTCTTACATGCCATGAGCGAGAGCGACGCGCATAAGAGGCCTGTAAGTATCGAGTTCCGTCGGGCGGTCGGTCTGTCGGCCGGCTTGATTGCATTGGGCTGGGGTTGAAGGTCAATTATTATCGGATGGTGGCCGGCTGGAAGGGCCTGTGGGATTAGGCCCTGCCCAACCGGCGGGCCACTATCGAGGAGGTCGAGGCGGCGGAGGCGGTGTCGGGGTTTCGCCTGCGAGTCCTACTGGGGCTTCCTTCTGGCCTGCAACGGCTGGTCCTGCTTTCACCAGGATCTCGCCGTTTTCTCGACCGCCGATCTGCTGGGCGGTCCGTTGCACGAGGCGGGGCGGCTGCCCTTGGATCTGCCCGACTGCGTGGAGGCCATGGCCCGTGAGGGGGTGGTCTCCGCCGATCATATCCCTGTCATTGCGTCCTTGATCCAGGACGATGCGGCTCTCATGGGGTGCCCCGGCACGCCCGCGGCCGGGACAGTCGCCCGGGCGCGCGGCGACGTCATCGATCGGCGCACCGACTTCCCCGACTACTACCTGGCACAGCTGGAGTACGACAAGCAGAGCACCGAGTTCATCAAGAAGCGTTATGGCCCCAAACCAGAGGGTGTACCACATGCCGTCCTGATCAACCGGGCGAGAACAGCCCCGGCACCTGGTTCCCCAACGGCGTCGAGAACAACTGAAAGAAACACCGAGATTTTCTCACCAGGAGCCTTTGCGGGGGGCGACTAGATCGACAGCCCGACTATTCGAATCATTTCCTGATTCAACACCGCCAGGCTTGCGGCCGTCGGTGCGCGTGCTAGATTTTGTGTGGTGAGTGTTATATGGATCGGGGTTATGGATGCGGTCGTGGTGTCGGGCGATGAGTGGGATGCTCTTCAGGGTTATAAGGTGGAGGCCTCGTATAAGCTGATGAAGCGCAAGGTCGAGGCGATCATCTTGTTGTCGAGACACGTGGATGCGGCAGTGGTCGCCGTTACGTATGATTCTGAGGGCTCGTATCGTTTCGTGCTGCATATGGCGGGGTCGTCCTTCCATCGCCCAGAGGGCGTGGATCGACCTCGTCCCGCCCAGAAGGGGGTTGCCAAGCGCATAGGGCCATCCGCACCCGGATCGCCCGGGACTGGTCGGGGAAGGGGAAAAGGGGAAGGAGACTCTGGTGGTGACGGCCAACGGAGGTCAGGATCGAGCGCGAGGCCGTCATTCGCCGCGCCCGGCACTTCCGGGGCACGGAACCAGGCCGGGTGTCGACCGTCAGCGGCAGGCCCCGGTCCTCTGCCGGGTTCCTCCATCAGAGCACCGGGGACGTGGACTTGATGGCCCCGGACCGGCAAGATGGCCCTAACGCCACTCAGGCTCTGATCGACCTGGCCCTCGCTCATCCCGAGAAGGAGAAGATCATGGTTGCGCGGGCGGGCGCCGCCTGGCGCACATCCGCAGAACTGAGGCAGCAGCTGAAGGAGAACCGGAACCCGGAGGAAGAAACCACCTCATCAACATCCCGCCCCACAACCCCGACCCGAGCCCCACTGAGCATGTGTGGAAGGAAACCAAAGACTCCGCCTCCAACCCCAGCGCGCCACCCACGCCGACACCCGCAACGCACTCAAGACCTTCACCCGAACACACACCATCCCCCACCACCCCACAAAATGACTTTGTTTTAAGAGAGCTATGGTTGTGTTGACGGAAGATTGGCGGACAGTCCGGCCCAGAGCCCGGCCGGACTGTTCTCGTCATCAAGAACTGAATTCGATTGTGCAAGGGAGTGCACGATGAGTAACAGCAGCATTGACAAGAACGCAGGCGGAGCCGACAACATCGCCGGGAAGGTCGTCGTCATCACCGGCGCGTCGAGCGGGCTGGGAGCGGCTCTCGCGCTCCAACTCGCGCAGCGGGGCGCGCGCTTGGTGCTCGGTGCCCGCCGCGAGGACAAGCTCGTCGACCTCGCGCGCGCCATCGGCGAGGTCGGCGGTGAGGCTCTTATCCAGCGCGTCGATGTTCGCAGGAAGGAGCATGTCGCCGAGTTGGCCCGGAACGCTATTGACGGTTTCGGAGGGATCGACGTGTGGGTGAACAATGCGGCGATCATGCCGGCCTCGTTGTTCGTGCAGAATGACACCGATGAGTGGGATGCTCTTATCGACACTAATATCAAGGGCGTGCTCTACGGCATCGGCGCGGCGCTTCCCCATATGCGCGAGCAGAATGCCGGGCACATCATCAACGTCTCATCCACCGCTGCGCACGCATCAACCGGAGCGATCGCCGCTGTCTACTCCATGACCAAGCACGCCGTCCGTATGCTCACCGAGTCATTGGTCGCCGAGGAGGCGATGGCGGGTTCTCGAGTCCGGGTGACCGAGATGGCTCCGGGGATGATCGACTCCGATCTCAAATACACCGTCACCGACCCCGCAATGCGGGAGAACGTGATGCAGGCCTACGGGGAGGGTGCCATCATGCTCTCGCCGGAGGAGATGGCGCGAGCTATCGTGTACGCCATCGGAGAGCCGGAGAACATCTCAGTGTCCTCTATCGTTGTACGGCCGACTGGCGGCGACTGAAGCACGAGGTCGACTCCTTCGCCTGCGTCCCCCTGTGTCAACGTCCTGGGCGGGGACGCCTGTCCCGTCCAGTAGTCTGCTGGATCTGATGACGTGGGGATGCAGTCGACCGGATCGATCTCATCGACGGTGTCCAGCGCATCGAGACTTACTGGGTCGATGACCTGACTCGTGACAGTTTGGTGGGGTCTGGGTTTTGAGGTGGGTTTTTCGTTG
>ERZ773090.132-NODE-132-length-71853-cov-9.18404_pt1 | contig 71853 bp, 51 predicted proteins | sample MGYA00580579_ERZ773090 | MGnify/ENA primary metagenome ERZ773090 (study PRJEB29015, sample SAMEA2738014) | human oral metagenome | biome: human oral; feature: human-associated habitat; material: dental | place: China | collected 2132 ... | reverse complement strand
TTTCGCCGCCCTGCTTTTTCTGCCACTCGTGATAGCGGCGAATGCGCGCGGCCGCTGCATCGGTGAAATCAGCATCCGCACGCTTCTTCTGCGTCGAAACCCGCCGCTGGCGGGCAAACTTTTGCCGCGTGAAGTTGCTTTGCGCCTGGCTGGTGAAGGCAGGCAAAAAAATGCCGCCGTGCGGAGCAGCGGCGGCATGGTTTCGGAAAGTGCTCTGGCGGTCAGACGGCGCCGTTTTTGTCTTGGCGGCGCGCCTGCCGCTGCCGCGCGGCCAAGCCTGCCACACCAAGGCCCGCCAGCAATAGCGCCCAAGGCGCGTCAGCGGGCACGGCCTGCACGGCGCTGGCGGGCGCGGCGTTGCAATTGGCGGTGACGGTCACGGTGGCGTAAATGCCCATCGGGGTTGTTGGGTCCAGCGTAGCTTCAGCGTTCTTGACCTCGAAAATGAGCCGGTTGGCCCCGTGGGTCCAGGCCAGCGCCGGGGTGAATGCGGCGCTCAGCGCGCCAAAATCAGACTGCGTGGTGGTAACGAAAGCGCCGCCGGGATTGGCCGTGTTGGACACGCCGGTTTGCAGCAGGTTGTTATCCACGGCCACCTGAATGGAGGTCTGGACGCTGCTCAGGTCAATGCGGTTGTTCACCTGAATGCTTGGCGAGCGGAAAGGAATGGGGTTGGTGGTGTCGAACGTTGGGTTGGTGGCCGGGTCGGCTGGCGATAGCCACGCCGTCCCTGCGGGAGGCGTACTGCCGGATGGGTACCAGGCGCTGTTCTTGTATGTAGTAGTGGCAGCACCCCATGAGCCGCCGTGCTGCCGTTCCCAGCCGGCTCCCGTGGCAAACGTCAGGGGCGTAGCCGGGCCTGCTGCGGCTGTGGGGCAGGTGAGTGAAAGCGCGGACTGGCCGTGGGCCGCGCTGGCCAGGGCTGCCAGGGCAACAGCGCCAGCGAGATGGCGCAAGACAGTCACAGTACGATGAACCATGTTTTCTCCTTAAGTTGAATTCGCACAAAGCTTGCATGACACAAGAACAGAATTACGCGTTTTTACGTCCATCAAGTGAAATTGGCAATGGTTGTTCCAAATGGATGCATCAAATACAAGGAGTACCGATTGTTGCCTACGTAATACGCAAGCGCCGGACTGTCACGTGAGCGGCGCAGAGCAGGGCGAAGCGCTTGTTCTGCTTGCGTCCCGCACGGTCGCGCCGCCTAGAATCCTACGCTTTGCCTGCTTCATCCGTTCAATGGCGCTTGCACGCGCCTGATGCCACCATGCTCAGCTTCCAGCAAATCATCCTTACCCTCCAGAAATACTGGGCCGATCAGGGCTGCGCCCTTTTGCAGCCGTATGACATGGAAGTGGGCGCGGGCACCAGCCACACGGCCACCTTTTTGCGCGCCATCGGCCCGGAGCCGTGGAAAGCCGCCTACGTGCAGCCCAGCCGCCGCCCCAAAGATGGCCGCTACGGCGATAACCCCAACCGCCTTCAGCACTACTACCAGTACCAGGTGGTGCTCAAGCCCGCGCCGGACAACATCCTGGACTTGTACCTGGGCAGCCTGCGCGCGCTGGGTTTTGACCTGAAGAAAAACGACGTGCGCTTTGTGGAAGACGACTGGGAAAACCCCACGCTCGGCGCCTGGGGCCTGGGCTGGGAGGTGTGGCTCAATGGCATGGAGGTCACGCAGTTCACCTACTTCCAGCAAGTCGGCGGCATTGACTGCCGCCCCGCCACGGGCGAAATCACCTACGGGCTGGAGCGCCTGGCCATGTACCTGCAAGGCGTGGACAACGTCTACAAGCTGCTGTGGACCGAGGGGCTGACCTACGGCGACGTCTATCACCAAAACGAAGTGGAGCAATCGGCCTACAACTTCGAGCACAGCGATGCCGATTTTTTGTTCGCCGCCTTTGCCGCGCACGAGAAAAAAGCGCTGGAACTCATTGAAGAAAAACTGGCCTTGCCCGCCTACGAACAAGTGCTCAAGGCCGCCCACACCTTCAACTTGCTGGACGCGCGCGGGGCCATCTCCGTGACCGAGCGCGCTGCCTATATTGGCCGCATCCGCACCCTGGCGCGCGCCGTGGCCCAAAGCTACTACGACAGCCGCGAGCGCCTGGGCTTTCCGCTGGCGCCGCGCGAGTGGGTGGCGCAAATCACGCCGAAAAAGGCGGATTGAGGTTTTGCCGCAGGCCGCTCGCGCCCGGCGGCCTGCCTGGGCCAGCCGTTTTCCTGCTTTCCCGATCAGTCTTTGCCCTGAGCTTGCCAGAGCGCATCAAAAACAGGAGCAAATTTGAGGGACATAAATACCGGTTTGCGCCCTTTTCACTAGGACCTCTTGCTATGGATAAAGGAGCTATATCGAAGCATGCTCCGCATCCATTCCCTGCTAGCGTGTTTCGTGCGCCGTGCGCATGCATGGGAGCTGTTTCAAGAAACCGGCCGCCAGTTGGGCGCTGAAGCGGCGGCCAGAAAAATGGCTGACGGGCAAACCCGTCAGCCATGAGGGAAAAGCTTGAACCCGGTCGCAAGCTGTTTGCGCGATGGGCGTAGCGGCTTTTATGTCAGAACCTGTTTAAAGCCTGGCCGTGATGGGGGTGGACCGGAATGGGCCGCCAACCGCAGCCGGGCCTTGCAGCCCAGCGGGAATTTGGACCCGAATCTGCGCTTTTGCACCCACGGACAGGCTCCGAACGGTCTCAATTGGCCGGTTCGGGCTGACGCACCTTGAATTGGCGGCATTCGGCTGCGTCCCAGCGTTTGTTGCAGTGCTTCCAGCCGCAGGCGTTGCGCTTGAACGGATTGTTGCCAGCCTGGCGCAGACACTGGCCCAAGGGCGTGCGGGCGCTGTTGCCTTGGTGCGAGAGGAGATCGCCGCCTTCCGGGCACTGGCCCTTGCCCCAGCGGCCCTGGCAGTGCTGGCGCATGCAGCGGCTGCGCGCTACGGGATTGATGCCAACGTGATCCAGGCAGCTTTTGAGGCTGAGATTTGGATTGGCGCGCGGGTTGGCGCCAGAGCTGAAGGGGCGTGGGCGGTTTTGCGTTTCCTCCGCTTCTTCGGCATCGGGCGCGGCACGGCGCGCCGGACTGCGGGCCTGCCGGGCGCGGCTGGGGCCAACGCGCTCGGGTTCGGGGTATTCGCCGCGCGCCTTGGCTTCACGATATTGGCGCAGGGATTCAGCGGCCTGGGGCGAGTTGCCGCTGGCGTGGACGGGCCAGGCCGCCAGCCAGGCGGTCAGCGCCAGCAGGCAGGCCATGAACGCGCGGACGGCGTTGATGCGATGAAAGTGCAACGGCATTTCAAGCTCCTTTCAGAAGAAAAATGTTGCTGAATGCGCTCACCTTAACAGTGCCGGGCCGCAGTCTTGTTGCGGACTGTTTCGTCCGGCTTTGTCTGCAGCAGGGCGGCTTCGCCGCTTCACTTGTTCACGGCCTGCCTTGCGGGCGCGGGAAAAAGAGCTGGAGTGGAGCAGGGCGCGGGTGCAGACCGGGCGAGACGCGCCAAGAAGTTTCCGGTTTGCGAATGCCAGCGGCCACTCATCAACAGGTTCGCGCTGGCGTGGCGCTTGCGAGATAGCCGCCCGCACGTTCAGCCGCTCGTTTTCCATTCAGCCGATAGGGCGATGGGGGCGGTTTGGCAGCGCGCTCGTGACAAGGCGCACACTACGGGCATGAACGACGAAAACACTTCCCTTCACAGTCTGGACTTGGGCGTGGGCGGCATGACCTGCGCCAGTTGTGTGGCGCGCGTGGAGCGGGCGCTGAAAAAAGTGCCAGGCGTGCAGCAGGCGGCGGTGAATCTGGCGACCGAAAGCGCGCGCGTGACGTATGCCGCCAGCGCAGACGCGGCCAGCATGCCGGCGCTGCTGCGCCGCGCCGTGCGCGACGCGGGCTACGAGCCGCGCGCCGCCGATGCCGCGCTGGCCGCGCCCGAAGGCGGCCCGTGGGCGGGCTTTGCGCCCGTGGGGCTGGGGCTGCTTTTGTGCGCGCCGCTGGTGCTGCCCATGCTGCTGATGCCGCTGGGCGTGGCGTGGATGCCGCCCGCGTGGGTGCAGTTCGCGCTGGCCACGCCGGTGCAATTTGTGCTGGGGGCGCGCTTTTACCAATCGGCCTGGCACGCACTGAAAAACGGCAGCGGCAACATGGAGCTGCTGGTGTCGGTGGGCACCACGGCGGCCTGGCTGCTTTCGGTGTGGATGTGGCTGTTTTCGGCGCCGGGCAGCGGGCACGCGCACGGCGCGGACGCTGGCGCTTCCGCGCATCTGTACTTTGAAAGCGCCGCCGTGGTGGTGACGCTGGTGCGGCTGGGCAAGTGGCTGGAAGAGCGCGCCAAGCGGCAAACCACATCGGCCATACGCGCGCTGCACGCGCTGCGGCCCGAGGTGGCGCATTTGATTGACTGGGACGGCAGCGAAAAGGACATTCCCGTCGATGAGCTGCGCGCGGGCGACATGCTGGCTGTGCGCCCCGGCGAGCGCATTCCGGCCGATGGCGTGGTGGCCGAAGGCAGCACGCAAGTGGATGAATCCATGCTCACCGGCGAGCCGCTGCCCGTGCCCAAGGCGGCGGGCGACAAGCTCACGGGCGGCGCCATCAACGGCGAAGGCCGCGTGCGCCTGCAAGTGACGGCGGCGGGCAGCGAAAGCGTGCTGGCGCACATCATCCGTCTGGTGCAAGACGCGCAAGCCGTCAAGGCCCCCGTGCAGCGGCTGGTCGATCAGGTGGCCGCCGTGTTCGTGCCCGTGGTGCTGGGGCTGGCGCTGCTGACTTTTGCGGGCTGGTGGCTGGCCGGGCTGGGCGTGGAAGGGGCGGTGATTCGCGCCGTGGCCGTGCTCGTCATCGCCTGCCCGTGCGCGCTGGGGCTGGCCACGCCCACGGCCATCATGGCGGGCACGGGCGTGGCCGCGCGCCACGGCATTTTGGTGAAAGACGCCGTGGCGCTGGAGACCGCGCACAAAGTGCGCACAGTGGCTTTCGACAAAACCGGCACGCTCACCGTCGGCCAGCCGCGCCTGCTGCGCCTGCTGCCCGCGCCCGGCGTGCAGGAAGCGGGCGCGCTGCAACAAGCCGCCAGCCTGCAATCGGGCAGCGAACACCCGCTGGCGCGCGCCGTGCTGGCCGCCGCGCAGCAGCAAGGCATCAAGACCGAAGCGCCGCAAGACGCGCGCGCCGTGCCCGGGCGCGGCACGCAAGGCGTGGTGCAGGGGCAGGCCGTGCTCATCGGCAGCCTGCGCTGGATGCAGGAGCTGGGCGTGGACTTGTCGCCCTTTGCCGCCGCCTTGCAAGAGCAGCAGGCGCAAGGAGCCACGGTGTCCGTCATGGCCGTGCGGCCAGGCGATGCGGGCGGCGATGAAGGCAGCGATGCGCCGCCGCAAGCCGTGGCGCTGCTGGCCTTTGGCGACGAAGCCAAGCCCGGCGCGCGCCAGGCCATTGAAACGCTGCACCGGCAGGGCATACGCGCCGTGATGATTTCCGGCGACAACCGCAGCGCCGCCGAGGGCATGGCGCGCCGCCTGGGCCTGAAGCCCGAGGCGGGCGAAGTGCTGGCCGACGTGCTGCCCGGCGGCAAGGCCGAGGCCATCGCCCGGCTCAAGGCCGCAGGCGGCGCGGTGGCGATGGTGGGCGACGGCGTGAACGACGCCCCCGCGCTGGCCGCCGCCGATGTGGGGCTGGCCATGGGCAGCGGCGCCGACGTGGCCATGCACGCCGCCGGCATCACCCTGATGCGCGGCGACATCGCGCTTGTGCCCGCCGCGCTGGACATCTCGCGCCGCACGGTCGCCAAGATTCGCCAAAACCTGTTCTGGGCCTTCATCTACAACACGGCGGGCATCCCGCTGGCCGCCTTTGGCCTGCTCAGCCCCGTGCTGGCAGGCGCGGCCATGGCGCTGTCGTCGGTGAGCGTGATGAGCAACGCGCTGCTGCTGCGGCGCTGGAAGCCGTGAGGCAAAAGGGCAGCGCCAACAGCGCCGATGCAGCGCGCAGAACCTGTTCAAAGCCCGGTCATGAACCGGTCTTTGCAGTCCCCTGGTAACCGCTTATTTCGCTACTTGTTTAATAGCATCAAATCCCGTTAAACCATGCGGGAGAGGCATTTTCTTGGCCTTGGATTTGCTCTTCAGAATGAAGCAAGAAGTGCAAGGCTGTGGACACGCCTTGCCGCTCATTCCGATCCGTCCTTTCGTCCCTCGCGGACCGCGCGGACTGCACAGGCCGGCAGGCTGGGTGAGGGAGACAAACCGCCTTGGCCCTGCCGAAAGATCGCTCTGGCAATCGTGAAGTCATAACCATGCGGGCCGAATCCCATTGGTCAGGCATTGAGGTGAGAGGATGGCGCCGCCTGGGCTGCTTGAGTCTGGAAAAGAAGCCCTCCATCAGATAACGGCGCTCCATTCACCAAACTGGCGCGGGTCCACTGCGGACAGGGCCGCCAGTGCGCTCAGGCATGAGGCACGGCTTCAGTAAAGGAAAGGGGGGTGCTTTTCCGCTCCTCTTCACTCAGCAGGATCACCGGGTATGCCAAGGCAGTGCGGGGCCAATAGATCCTAAAAAGAGAGCGAATTTAATGGGGTGAAAACATCGCTCTGCGCACTTTCCACTAAGACCTAATGCTATGAATAGAGGAGCGGAATAACGCCTTTCGCTTTCCGTCTGCGTCTGTCTGCTGTTTCCGCTCCGCTGGCCAGGCCCAAGGTCTTCAGGCGTCGATGTTCATGGCGCGCAGGGCGTTGGTTTCGATGAATTCGCGGCGCGGTTCGACTTCGTCGCCCATGAGGGTGGTGAAGACGCGGTCGGCTTCGATGGCGTCGTCAATTTGCACGCGCAGCAGGCGGCGGACGGCGGGGTCCATGGTGGTTTCCCAGAGTTGCTCGGGGTTCATTTCGCCCAGGCCCTTGTAGCGCTGGCGGGCGGTGGTGCGTTCGGCTTCGCTGATGAGCCAGTTCATGGCTTGGTGAAAGCTGGAGACGGCGGCCTCGCGCATTTTTTCGCCTTCGCCGCGCGTGACTTTGGCGCCGGCGCCCAGCAGCTGGCCGAAGGTGAGGGCGGCGTCGTGCAGGGCGGCGTAGTCGGCGCCGCGCATGAAGTCTTGCGTGATGACGCTGCTTTTGGTGTTGCCGTGCTTGCGGCGGCTGATGCGCAGCAGGGGCGCGCCGGTGCGCAGGTCGGTTTCGTGGGTGACGCGCACGGCGTTGCCGTTGATTTGGTCGGCTTGCAGGCGGCGGGCCAGGGCTTCGGCGCTGGCGCTCAGGTTGTCTACATCGAGCGTGACGCCGCCGGCGATGGCGCGCAGGGCGTCGGCGTCCATGAAGTGGCTCAGGCGCTCGATGATGTGTTCGGTGACCTGGAATTTGTGGGCCAGATCGGCCAGCGGCTCGCCGGAAAGGGCGCGCGGCTGTTCGCCGCCGGTGTGCAAGGTGGCGTCGCGCAGGGCGATGCGGGTGAGAAAGGATTCCAGCGCGTTGGCGTCTTTCAGGTACAGCTCTTCTTTGCCGGCCTTGACTTTGTAGAGCGGCGGCTGGGCGATGTAGATGTGGCCGCGCTCGACGATTTCGGGCATTTGCCGGTAGAAGAAGGTGAGCAGCAGGGTGCGGATGTGGGCGCCGTCCACGTCGGCGTCGGTCATGATGATGACGCGGTGGTAGCGCAGCTTGTCGATGTTGAAGTCGTCCTGGCTGCCTTTGCCCGATTCAGGGTCGGTTTTGCCGATGCCGGTGCCCAGCGCCGTGATGAGGGTGACGATTTCCTGGCTGGACAGGAGTTTTTCGTAGCGGGCGCGTTCGACGTTGAGAATCTTGCCGCGCAGGGGCAGGATGGCCTGGAACTTGCGGTCGCGCCCCTGCTTGGCGCTGCCGCCGGCGGAGTCGCCCTCGACGATGTAGATCTCGCACAGGGCGGGGTCTTTTTCCTGGCAGTCGGCGAGCTTGCCGGGCAGGCCCATGCCGTCGAGCACGCCTTTGCGGCGGGTCATTTCACGGGCCTTGCGGGCGGCTTCGCGGGCGCGGGCGGCGTCGATGATCTTGCCGCACAAGATTTTGGCGTCGGCCGGGTTTTCTTCGAGGAAGTCGGTGAGCGCGCGGGCGACGATGTCTTCCACCGGCGCGCGCACTTCGCTGGAGACGAGTTTGTCCTTGGTCTGGCTGGAGAACTTGGGTTCGGGCACTTTCACCGAGAGCACGGCGCACAGGCCCTCGCGCATGTCGTCGCCGGAGACTTCCACTTTGGCTTTCTTGGCCAGTTCGTTGTCGGCGATGTATTTGCCGATGACGCGGGTCATGGCCGCGCGCAGGCCCGTGAGGTGCGTGCCGCCGTCGCGCTGGGGGATGTTGTTGGTAAAGCACAGCACTTGTTCGCTGTAGCCGTCGTTCCACTGCATGGCGACTTCCACGCCGATTTCGGTGCCGGCGATGCCGCCGTAGCTTTCGGCGGGGCGGCTGCCGCTGGCGTAAAACGTGGTGGGGTGCAGCACGCGCCGCGCGCCGTTGATGAAGGCGACAAAGCCTTTGACGCCGCCGCTGCCGGCGAAGTCGTCTTCTTTGCCGGTGCGCTCGTCGATCAGGCGGATGCGCACGCCGTTGTTCAGAAAGCTCAGCTCGCGCAGGCGCTTGGCGAGGATGTCGTACTGGAAGGTGTGGTTCTCGCGGAAGATGTCGGTGTCGGGCAGGAAGCGCACTTCGGTGCCGCGCTGGTCGGTGTCGCCAGTGATGCGCATGGGCGAGACTTCAACGCCGTCCACCTTTTCCAGCAGGGGGTTTTGCACGATGCCGCGCGAGAACTGGAGTTCGTGCACCTTGCCTTCGCGGCGCACCACCAGCCGCAGCCACTGGCTCAGGGCATTGACGCAGGACACGCCCACGCCGTGCAGGCCGCCGGAGACTTTGTAGCTGTTTTGGTTGAATTTGCCGCCCGCGTGCAGTTCGGTGAGGGCGATTTGCGCGGCGCTGCGGCGCGGCTCGTGCTTGTCGTCCATCTTCACGCCGGTGGGAATGCCCCGGCCGTTGTCTGCCACGCTCACGGAGTTGTCGCCGTGGATGGTGATGAGGATGTCGTCGCAAAAACCGGCCAGCGCCTCGTCGATGGAGTTGTCCACCACTTCAAACACGAGGTGGTGCAGGCCCGTGCCGTCGCTGGTGTCGCCGATGTACATGCCGGGGCGTTTGCGCACGGCTTCCAGCCCTTCAAGAATCTGGATGGCGCCTTCGCCGTAGCCGCCGCCGTCTGCGGGCGGCAGGGCGTCGGGCGCGGGGGTGTTTTCTTCGGTCATGGGAATGATCCTTTCAGAGGGGCCTGGGCTGCGGCCCGTGGCGCAAGAGCGCGCGCAGGCTGCTTTTGAAAAGCCGAAACCCGCCGTGCGGGGCGGGTTGGGCGAGGCGGTTTACATCAAGAAAAAGAGCAAATTCAAGGTGCCTGAAAAGGCCTTCTGCGCACGTTTCACTAGGACTTGTTGCTATTGAATCAGGAGCTATTTCAGGAACCGACTGAGGCATGGGGGAGAAGCGGGCGCGAGGGCCGCCGCCCGCTTTGTGCGCCCTGGCTCAGATGCGCATGGGCATGACGACGTATTTGAAGTTGTCATCGCCCGGCAAGGTGATGAGCGCGGAGCTGTTGGCGTCTTGCAGGCCGATGGTGACCATCTCCTGCTGCTTGAGGGTGGAGAGCACGTCCATCAGGTAGGTGACGTTGAAGCCGATTTCGATGGCGTCGCCGCCGTAGTCAATGTCCAGCTCATCCACCGCCTCTTCCTGCTCGGCGTTGCTGGAAGCGATGCGCAGCGTGCCCGGCTCCAGGTTCAGGCGCACGCCCTTGAATTTGTCGCTGGTCATGATGGCGGTGCGTTGCAGGCACGCCAGCAGCACGGCGCGGCCCAGCGTGACGCTGTTCTTCGGGCTTTGCGGGATGACGCGGTTGTAGTCAGGAAACTTGCCCTCCACCAGCTTGGTGACGAACTCCATGCCGCCAAAGCTGAATTTGGCCTGGTTGGCGGCGAACTGCATTTCAATCATGGGCGCTTGCTCGCCTTCGGGCGCGGCGGCGTCAGACAGCAGGCGCTCCAGCTCGATGACGGTTTTGCGCGGCAGGATGACTTGCTGCCGGGGCACTTCCACATCCAGCGTGGCGCTGGTGAAGGCCAGGCGGTGGCCGTCAGTGGCCACCAGGCTCAGACGCTTGCCGTCGGTCTCGAACAAGATGCCGTTGAGGTAGTAGCGGATGTCGTGCACGGCCATGGAAAACGACACCTGCCCCAGCAAATCCTTCAGCGTTTTCTGCGGCACGCTGAAGGCAGGGCCAAAGCCGGGCGCTTCCTGCACGAGCGGGAAGTCTTCGGCGGGCAGGGTTTGCAGGGTGAAACGGCTTTTGCCGCCCTTGAGCAGGAGCTTTTCCTGCTGCGACTCCAGGCTCACGGTCTGGTCGGCGGGCATGGTGCGCAAAATGTCGATGAGCTTGCGCACGCCCACGGTGGTGGCAAAGCTGCCTTCGTCGCCGCCCAGCTCGGCATGGGTGCGAATCTGGATTTCCAGATCGCTGGTGGTGAGCTGGATGCTGCCGCCTTCCTTTTTCAGCAGCACGTTGGCCAGCACGGGCAGCGTGTGGCGGCGCTCCACGATGCCCGCCACCGATTGCAGGGCGGACAGGAGCTGGTCTTGCGAGGTTTTCAGGACGATCATGTGGTTTTCCCGGGAAATCTGGCGGCGTATTGTGACTTTGGAAAGATGCTATTGATAAAAGAGCGATAAAACGGGCCTGAATCCGTCTTTTGTCCTACAGGAATATGAGGGTTCAGCTATTGATTCGTGAGCGAATTCAGCCTGGACGCTTCATCCCTTGATGGTTTGCTCCAGCACATGCAGCTGCTGGTTCAGTTCGGTGTCTTGCTTGCGGTCAGCGCCGATCTTGCGCACGGCGTGCAGCACGGTGGTGTGATCGCGCCCGCCGAAGGACTCGCCAATTTCAGGCAGGCTTTTTTGCGTCAGCTCCTTGGCCAGGTACATGGCGATCTGGCGCGGCCTGGCAATGGCGGCGGGACGGCGCTTGCTGTACATGTCTGCCACTTTGATTTTGTAGAAGTCGGCCACGGCCTTCTGGATGTTTTCCACGCTGATCTGGCGGTTCTTGATGGACAGCAGATCGCGCAGCGCCTCTTTGGCCATCTGGATGGAGAGCTTTTCGCCATTGAAGCGCGAGTAGGCCAGCACCTTGTGCAGCGCGCCTTCCAGCTCGCGCACGTTGGAATGCACGCCCTTGGCGATGAAAAAGGCCACTTCTTCGGGCAGCTCCACGTCCACGGCGGCGGCCTTGTTCATCAGAATGGCCACGCGCATCTCGAACTCCGGCGGCTCCAGCGCCACCGTCAGGCCCGAATCAAAGCGCGAGACCAGGCGCTCGTGAATGTTGGTCAGCCCCTTGGGGTAGGTGTCGCTGGTCATCACCACATGGCTTTTCTTGGCCAGCAGCGCCTCGAAGGTGTTGAAGAACTCTTCTTGCGTTTTTTCCTTGTTGCCGGTGAAAAACTGCACGTCGTCGATCAGCAGCAAGTCCAGCGAGTGGTACTTCTCGCGAATGGACTCGAAATTCTTGTTCATGGAGGCGCGCACCACGTCGGAGACGAACTGCTCGGCGTGGATGTAGAGCACGCGCGCTTGCGGATTGAGCTGCTGCAAACGGTTGCCCGTGGCGTGCATCAAGTGCGTTTTGCCCAGGCCCACGCCGCCATAGATGAACAGCGGGTTGTAGAGCTTGCCGGGCGCGCTGGCCACGTGCAGCGCGGCAGCGTGCGCCATGCGGTTGGCGGTGCCTTCCACCATCGTCTCGAAGGTCAGGGACGGATTGAGCTGGCTGCGTGGACGCTCGGCGGGCACAGGCGTGTCTGCTTGTTGAGGCTCTTGCCGGGCGGTTTGAGTGGTTGGGGCGGCTTGTGCCGACGCCGGGCGCGCGGCGGCCGCTTTGGGCCGGGCTGCGGGCGCGGCGGCCACGGCCAGGCGCACCTGCACGGGCGCGCCACAGACTTCTTCCAGCGCAGCGGCGATGTGGCCCGCGTATTTCTCGCGCACGAAGTCCAGCTTGAAACGGTTGGGAGCGAACACGGTGACGCTGGCGCCTTCGTCATCCATCTGCGCCGTCAGCGGCTTGATCCAGAGGTCAAACAGCTTCTGGTCGATTTGCTGCGACAGCGCTTCGACGCAAGCGGGCCAGGGCGAAGCGGCGTGCGGGAAGGAAGCAACTGGAGAAGAAGCAGAGGGCGGGCGGGCGGCGCTGGGCATGGAGAGACGGGCGGAAAGCAGCAAACGAAAAACAGAAGGGCGGCAGATGAAGCAGCAGGCCAAAGCGGCGGACGGCGCCCGGGCGGCGCTGAGCGCAGGGCGCGGAAAGCGCGGCGGCGGGCCAAGCCTGCGGCGCTTGCGCATTCCCATGACAGCGAAAAGGAAACAGGAGTCGAAGCGCGCGGAAAACGGAGCCGGGCAAAAATTCTATCCACAGGCTGCGGCTTGACACAATCCCGCCCCTGATGGCAGGCAATTGCCCGTGCCCGCTGATGATGGCGGAATTTGTGATAATCCGCCGTTTACCTGCGCTGCGGCGCAGCTGCTTTTTTTCCGACTCTCGTACTGCAAAAAGGACAAGCATCATGGCCATGAAACGCACTTATCAGCCCTCCAAGATCCGCCGCGCCCGCACGCACGGCTTTTTGGTGCGCATGAAAACGCGCGGCGGCCGCGCCGTCATCAACGCCCGCCGCGCCAAGGGCCGCAAACGCCTGGCCGTCTGAGCCGTCGCGGCGGCTTCAAAAGGCACATGAGCGCAGGGGCAGCAGGCGAACCAGACGCGGCGGGCCGCGCGCTTTCAGCCGCAGCGCCCCGCTCCTGGCTGCGGCTGAAAACGCGCGCCCAATATCAGGCCGTGCTCAAAAATCCGCCAGCATCCCGCACGGCGCATTTCGCGCTGCACCGTCTGGCGTGGAGCGGCAGCGCCGCCGTAACGCCTGCCGAAAGGCAAAAACCGGTCTTCACGCCCGCCAGCGGCGTGTGGCTGGGCGCGATGGCGCCCAAGCGCTGGGCGCGCCGCGCCGTCACGCGCAACGCCATCCGGCGCCAGATTTATGCGCTGGGGCAGCAAAAGGCGGGCGGCTGGCCCGCTGGCGCCTGGCTGGTGCGTTTGCGCACCGGCTTTGACCGCAGCCAGTTTCCCAGCGCTTCATCCACTGCCCTCAAACGCGCCGTTCGCAGTGAGCTGGAGCGGCTTTTCGCGCGCGCCTTGCCGTCTGCAAATACAAAGCCCGCAGCGGATTCACTGCCGCCCGGCCTTTCCTAACCGCCCAATCGCTTCCCGGATTGCCTTTCTTTTCTCGCCATGCGCAAGCTGCTCATTGCCCTGGTTCGCGGCTACCGCCTGTTGCTGTCGCCCTGGCTGGGATCGGCCTGCCGCTTTGAGCCGACTTGCTCTCTTTACGCCATTGAAGCGCTGGAGCGCCACGGTGCGCTGGCAGGCAGCTACCTCACGCTGCGGCGGCTGGGCCGCTGCGGCCCCTGGTGTGCAGGCGGCCATGATCCCGTGCCTGACGCGCCGCCGCGCCTCTGCCGTCTTTTCACTTCGCCGCCGGCTGCTTCACGCCGCCCGCCAGCGTCCGCTTCCCCAACCGAACCAACTCCATGAACGACATTCGCCGCACCATCCTGTGGGTCGTTTTTGCCCTCTCCAGCATCTTGCTGTGGGACAAATGGCAGGTCCACAACGGCCGCCCGGCCACGTTCTTTCCCAGCCCGGCGGCCACAGCCCAGGGGCCGCAAGGCGCGGGCGCTGCGCCTTCAGCCGTGCCTGCGGCCACGGGCGCATCCGGCGCTTCTGCGCTTTTGCCCGGCCAGGCCGCGCCAGCCGCCCTGCAACCGGCCAGCGAGCGCATCGAGGTCACCACCGACGTGATGAAGCTCGTGTTCGATACCCGGGGCGGCTCCATCATCCACAGCGAATTTCTGGCGTATGACGAGGCGGGCCGCCCCGGCAAACCCTTCGTGCTGCTGGACGACAGCCGCGAGCGCATCTACCAGGCCCAGTCCGGCCTGGCCAACCCGCAAGGCGCGCCTTTGCCCACGCACGAAACCGTCATGCAGTTCAGCGGCGAGCGCGCGCTCAAGGACGGCGAAAACACCCTCACCCTGCGCTTTGAATCGCCCGAAATCGGCGGCGTCAGGCTTGTAAAAACCTACACGCTGGAGCGCGGCTCCTACGTCATCCACACTGCGCACGAAATCATCAACGGCGGCCAGCAGCCCGTTTCGCCCCAGCTCTACGTTCAGCTGGTGCGCGATGGCGGCAAGGAAGCGGGCGAGACCGGCTTTTATTCCACCTTCACCGGCCCGGCCTTCTACACGCCCGAAAAGAAATACCAGAAGGTTGAATTCAAAGACATCGCCAAAGGCGACGCCAGCTACCAGAAAACATCGCCAAACGGCGGCTACGTTGCCATGGTGCAGCACTACTTCGCCAGCGCCTGGGCTTTCGATGAACAAACCGCGCTGGAAAACTCCGCCCGCCAGGTGTCGCCCAACCTGTATGCGGCCACCATGCTCACGCAACCCAGGCTGGTAGCGCCCGGCGCAAGCGAAACGCTCAATGCGCGCCTGTTCATCGGCCCGCAAATCGAAACCATGCTGGAGCGTGTGGCCCCCGGCCTGGAACTGGTCAAGGACTATGGCTGGTTCACCATCCTCTCCAAGCCGCTGTATGCCCTGCTCAACTGGCTGCACAGCCTGCTGGGCAACTGGGGCTGGGCCATCGTCGCCCTGGTCGTGTTGCTGAAAATCGCCTTCTACTGGCTCAACGCCAAGGCCTACGCCAGCATGGCGAAGATGAAAGCCATCAGCCCGCGCATCACGGCCCTGCGCGAGCGCTACAAGGACAAGCCGCAAGACATGCAGCGCGAGATGATGCGCATCTACCGCGAAGAAAAAGTGAACCCTCTGGGCGGCTGCCTGCCCATCCTGATCCAGATTCCGGTGTTCATTGCCCTGTACTGGGTGCTGCTGTCCAGCGTGGAAATGCGCGGCGCGCCCTGGATTCTGTGGGTCACTGACCTGTCGGTGAAAGACCCCTACTACATCCTGCCGCTGGTCATGGCGCTCACCACCCTGTTTCAAACGGCGCTCAACCCGTTGCCGCCCGATCCCATGCAGGCCAAGATGATGTGGATCATGCCGCTCGTGTTCAGCGTCATGTTCTTCTTCTTCCCTGCGGGCCTGGTGCTCTACTGGATCACCAACAACATCCTCACCATCGCCCAGCAGTGGATCATCAACACGCGCCTGGGCGTGCCGCCGCAGTTCAACCTGCCCAAGTTCAAGTAAGACGAAAAAGCCCGCAATTGCGGGCTTTCTTGCGTCTGGCCGCGTACCGTTTTTTGAAATGCGTTGCGGAGGGCGGCGACGCTTCAACGCAGATGCATCCGCTTCCGCCAGCGGTTTCCCGCCTTGTGGCAGCCCTTCACGACAATGCAGAGTTCAGGCGTTGGACAAACGCGCTGGTCACGTGTCCTATCGCCCGCAAATTTTCAGAGCGTGTTCACAATCTGCCCGGAATGGCGAAAAGCGCAAGCTCAGACGGGCTTGCGGGCGATTGGCCGCTGTGCGCCCCTGAGGGATGGCACCTGCCAAACGGCATCAGAAACAGGAGCGAATTTGGGAGGCATGAAACACTGCTTTGCGCAATCCCTACTAGGACATCATGCTATTGATAAAGTAGCAAAATATTGCCCGCCCGCTTTTTCGAGATGAGGCCAAAAGCAGATTCAAAGGCACTCTTGAAGGCACAGGCAACAGGTGGCAGATGCTGGATGCGCCTCTGCCATGCTTCTCTATTCATAGCTGAATGTCCTCGTGAAATATGCGCGAAACGGCGGTTTCTGCCCCGTAAGTTCGCTCCTATCTTTGAGGCAATATGACAAGCTGGTTTTGCTGTTTGACAAAGCCTTGCTGCATGGCGAACCTTTCGGAGGCGCCTTTGGCATCTATGCACGGATTGCGGGCGGTTTTCTACCAAGCTTTGGCCAGCTGGCCAAAGCCTGCTGGGGCCTGCTGCTCGTCTGCGAAGCTCACGATTTCATAAGCGTCGGGCTGCGCCAGCAGTGCGCGCAGCAGCTGGTTGTTCAGCGCATGGCCAGAGCGGAAAGCGCTGTAGGCTGCCAGCATGACGTGGCCTATGCAATAGAGGTCGCCAATGGCATCCAGGATCTTGTGCTTGGCAAATTCTTCGTCGTAGCGCAGGCCATCGGGGTTGAGCACTTTCACGTCGTCCATCACGATGGCGTTGTCCAGTCCGCCGCCCAGCGCCAGGCCATGTGAGCGCATGGCTTCGACATCGCGGCTGAAGGCGAAGGTGCGCGCGCGCGCGATGTCGCGGCTGTAGCGGCCTGATCCCAGATCAAACGTCACGCGTTGCGTGGTCGCGTCCACGGCGGGGTGGCTGAATTCGATTTCAAAGCTCAGTGTGAAGCCGTGCAGCGGCTCCAGCCGCGCCCATTTGAGCTGAGGCCCTTCGCCTTCGCGCACTTCCACGGGCCGCTTGACGCGCACGAACCGCTTGGGTGCGGGCTGGATCTCGATGCCCGCGCTTTGGAGGAGATAGACGAAAGCAGAGGCGGAGCCGTCCAGAATGGGAACTTCTTCCGCCGTGATGTCGATGTAGAGGTTGTCAATGCCCACGCCTGCACAGGCCGACATCAGGTGTTCGATGGTGCGTACGCGCACGTCGCCTTGAGTCAAGGTGGTGGCCAGGCGCGTGTCATTGACCGAATCGGCGCGCACGGCGATGGTGACGGGCGCGGCCAGGTCGGTGCGCCGGAACACGATGCCCGTGTTCACGGGCGCAGGGCGCAGCGTCAGCTCAACGCGCTTGCCGCCGTGCAGGCCAACGCCTGCGGCGTGGACGATGGATTTGAGGGTGCGTTGCGCAAGCATGGTTTCAGGTGATCGGAGCGCGTCAGCAAAAAAGCCGGTGACGCAAGCGGCAAAAGGCCGGATGGCTTTTGCACAGCCATCCAGCCTCTTGGGGGCAGGGCGCCTGGAACGTGCGCGAAATTCAGTCTGCCTGCTTGCGCAAAAAGGCAGGAATATCGTAGTTATCCACTCCGCTGCTGGCGGCCGGGCGCGCGGCGGGCGCTCCGGGGCGGGCGGTGCCTGCGCGCGCAGGCGAGGCGCGAAACGCCGAGGAAGACAGGCCCAAGTGACCGAAGTCGGAGGTCTGGAAGCCATTGCCTGCGGCGGGCGTGGACAGCATCACGTTGTCCGTGCCCGTGCGCAAGCCGCCTTGCAGCACCGACATGGGCTGGCGCATGGCGTTGGGGTTGGACAGGCCCGTGGCTACCACGGTCACGCGGATTTCATCGCCGAGCGCGTCGTCATAGGCCGCGCCATAGATGGTTTGCGCTTCAGGCGAGGCATAGTGGCGAATGGCCTCCATGGCCGTTTTGGATTCGTTCAGCTTGAGTGAACCGCGCGCCGCCGTAATGAGCACCAGCACGCCACGCGCGCCGGAGAGATCAATGCCTTCCAGCAAGGGGCAGGCCACGGCTTTCTCTGCGGCAATGCGGGCGCGATCGGGGCCGCTGGCCGTCGCCGTTCCCATCATGGCTTTGCCGGGTTCGCTCATGACGGTGCGCACGTCTTCAAAGTCCACGTTCACGAAGCCATAGTCGTTGATGATTTCAGCGATGCCGCCCACGGCGTTTTTCAGCACATCGTTGGCTTCGGCGAAGGCGTCTTCCTGCGTGATGTCGTCGCCCAGCACGTCAAGCAGTTTTTCATTGAGCACCACGACCAGTGAATCGACGTTGGCCTCCAGCTCCTGCAAGCCCGCCTCGGCATTGGCCATGCGGCGTCCGCCTTCCCATTCAAACGGCTTGGTGACCACGCCCACGGTCAGAATGCCCATGTCCTTGGCAATACGCGCAACCACGGGAGCCGCGCCGGTGCCCGTGCCGCCGCCCATGCCTGCCGTGATGAACAGCATGTGCGCGCCCCGGATGGCCTGGCGGATTTCGTCGGCGGCGGCTTCAGCGGCTTCGCGGCCCTTGTCAGGCTTGCTGCCAGCGCCCAAGCCGCTGGTGCCCAGCTGAATGGCCTGACCCGCACGGGTACGGCCCAATGCCTGCGCATCCGTATTGGCACTAATGAATTCGACGCCTTGCACATTGCGGTTAATCATGTGATCTACGGCGTTGCTGCCGCCGCCGCCTACGCCGATGACCTTGATGCGTGTTCCTGTATTGAAGCCGCTGGCATCGGTGTCGATCATTTCAATGGGCATTTTTCTGTCCTTTATTTGGTTTTCTGCGCTGTCACAGAGGGAAAGTCAATGAAATCTTTTGCTACAACCCCGGATGATCCGGAGAATGAATAAACCAAGGCATTATTTTGCAGGAAATATGGTGTTCATGTCATAGATTCCCTATAAAAAAGTCCCTGATACGGCTGAACATCAATTTGATGCCGCCCGCTTCTGCGGCTTTGAAGCCACGCATGCGCGCCAGGCGCGCTTCTTCCAGCAAACCCATGACCGTGGCCACCCGAGGGTGCGCCAGCATGTCGGACATTTCCTGCGCGCGCCTGGGCACGGCCACGCGCACGGGTTTGAGAAAAATGTCTTCGCCCAGATCAACCATGCCCGGCATGGAGGCGCTGCCGCCTGTCAGCACGATGCCTGCGGATTGCATCTGCTCTTCCAGGCCGGACTCGTGAATGACTTGCTGCACGAGGGAGAAGATTTCAACCACGCGCGGCTCGATCACGCCCGCCAGCGCCTGCTTGCTGATCTGGCGCAAGTCTTGCTCGCCCATGCCGCTCACGTCCACATCCACTTCGCGGGGCGCCAGCATCTGCTTGGCCACGCCATGCTCCACCTTGGTGTGCTCGGCGTTTTCCATGGTGGTGTGCAGGCCGATGGCGATGTCGCTGGTCATCAGCTCGCCCGCGATGGGAATGACGGCCGTGTGGCGTATGGCGCCGCCAAAGAAGATGGACACATCGGTCGTGCCCGCGCCAATGTCCACGCAGACGGCGCCCAGCTCGCGCTCGTCGTCCGTCAGCACGGCCAGGCCCGAAGCCAGCGGGTTGAGCATGATCTGGTCCACCTCCAGGCCGCAGCGGCGCACGCACTTGAGCACGTTTTCGGCCGCGCTTTGCGCGCCGGTGACGATGTGCGCGCGCGTTTGCAGCCGTTTGCCGCTCATGCCCACGGGTTCGCGCACCAGATTGCCGTCGATGATGAATTCCTGCGGTTCCACCAGCAGCAGGCGCTGATCGGCCGCCGTGTTGACGGTCTTGGCCGAATCCACCGCGCGCGCCACGTCTTGCACGGTGACTTCCTTGCCCTTGACCATCACCATGCCGCTGGTGTTGAGGCTGCGGATATGGCTGCCTGTCAGGCCCGTGTGAACGCGGCTGATGTTGCAGCCCGCCGTCTGCTCGGCCTCCTTGATGGCTTGGTCAATGCTGCCTACCGTGGCTTCAATGTCCACCACCACGCCGCGCTTGATGCCCTTGCTGGCTGCTGTGCCCAGCCCTACCAGGCGCAGCTGGCCGTCGGGCTGCACTTCGCAAGTCACGGCCATGACTTTGGCGGTGCCTATGTCCAGGCCGGTGATCAGGTTCTTGTGTTCTTTCGCCATAACGTTTCTCTTGTGCGTCCTTTCTCCTGAAGTCAAGGCTGTGCGTGAGTGGTGCTGATGCCGTGCAGCCGCAAGGCGTAGCCGCCGGAGTGGCGCAAGTCCGCCGAGGCAATGGCTTGCTGGTGGCGCGCCGCCACTTCGCCCGCCGTGGCCGCGAACTGCGCCAGGCGCGTGACCAGCTCGTCCGCCGTGCCGCCGCCCAGCTCCAACGTGGCGTTCTGGTTCAGGCGGGCGCGCCAGTTGCCGCGCTCAAGCAAGGTCAGCTCCTGCATGCGCAGGCCAAGAGGCGCGAGCAGGGGCGCCAGCCGCTGATACATGGCCAGCACTTCGGCCGCCTGATCCGGCGGCCCATCCAGCCGGGGCATGGAAGACATGGATCCGGATGCGGCCGTTTCGCTTTCCGGCGCCAGACCGTCAGGATCGGCGCTGCCGTCGTCGTCTCCATCCTGCCCGTCAAAGATTTCGCCTTGGGCATTGAGCAGCTGCTTGCCCTCTTCTCCCCAGTAGGCCACGGGCACGTGCTCCTGCAAGGTCACGTGCAGCAGATTCGGGAACTCCCGCCGCACCACGGCCCGCCGCACCCAGGGGGCGGATTCAAAAGCCGCTTGCGCCTGCGCCATTTGCAGGGTGATGAAGTTGCCCTGCAGCAGCGGCACGATGTTGGCTTGCAGGCTGCTTGCGCTGTTGTGCTCCACATCGCCATCCACGGTGATGCGCCCTATGGCGAACACGGGCTGGCGCAGCGCCCACCATGCGGCAGCGGCCACGCACGCCAGCGCCACGCCGGCCAGCAGCAATCTGGCGGCGAAGTCCATCAGGCGCACGTCCCACGACGCCATGGCGGGCGCGCCGCTCATGCGCGGCCCTCCGCGTAGTCCAGCGTGGCCTCGGCCAGCAGGCGCAGACACAAGTCCTCGTAGTCCAGGCCCGTGGCGCGGGCGGCCATGGGCGCGAGGGAGTGGCTGGTCATGCCGGGCGAGGTGTTGATCTCCAGCAGCCAGGGCTGGCGCGTGGCGCGGTCAATCATTACGTCCAGCCGCCCCCAGCCACGGCAGCCGATCACGCGATAGGCGCGCTCGGCCAGGGCATGCAGCCGGGCTTCTTCCTGCGGCGGCAGGCCGCTGGGCACGTGGTAGCGCGTGTCGCTGCTGAGGTATTTGTGCTCGTAGTCGTAGTTGCCGCCTGGCGCTTCAATGCGCACGATGGCCTGCGCTTGCGCCGTCTCGCCCGCGCCCAGCACCAGGCAGGTTACTTCCTCGCCGTCAATGAATTGCTCGCACAGCACGTCGGCGTCCAGGCGGGCGGCAGCTTCAACGGCGGCGGCCAGCTCGCCGGCCTGCATGACTTTGGTCAGCCCCAGCGAGGAGCCTTCGCGCGCGGGCTTGACGATGAGCGGCAGCCCCAGCGCCTGCGTCACTTCTTGCAACTTCTGCGGGTCATGGCCGCCCTGGCGCAAAAAGACGTGGCGCGGCGTAGGCAGCCCTTCGGCCAGCCACACGCGCTTGGTCATGATTTTGTCGATGGCAATGCTGCAAGCCTGCACGCCCGCACCGGTGTAGGGCAGGCCCAGCAGTTCCAGTGCGCCTTGCACGGTGCCGTCTTCGCCGTAGCGGCCATGCAGGGCGATGAAGCAGCGGGCAAAGCCTTCGCGCCGCAGCTCGCCCAGGTCGCGCTCTGCGGGGTCGAAAGGGTGGGCGTCCACGCCGCGCGCGCGCAGCGCCTGCAAAACGCCCTGCCCTGATTGCAACGAGATTTCGCGCTCCGACGAGCGCCCGCCCATGAGAACGGCCACTTTGCCAAACGGCTTGTCTTGCACGGTCATGCTGTTTTCTTCCAATGAATCATCAGGCTGCAATTTTGATAGCAGGCCGGGCCTGCTCCAGCACTTTGGCGGGCACGCCGCCAATGGAGCCCGCGCCCATGCACATCACCACGTCGCCCGCGCGCGCGTGGGTCAGGATGGCTTGCGGCATGTCGGCAATATCGTCCACGAACACCGGCTCCACCTGGCCTGCCACGCGCAGCGCGCGCGCCAGCGTGCGGCCATCGGCGTGAGCCACAGGCTCTTCGCCGGCGGCATACACCTCGGCCAGCAGCACGGCGTCGGCGCTGCCGATGACTTTCACGAAATCCTCGAAGCAGTCGCGCGTGCGGCTGTAGCGGTGCGGCTGGAAGGCCAGCACCAGCCGCCGCCCCGGAAACGCGCCGCGCGCCGCCGCCAGCGTGGCCGCCATTTCCACAGGGTGGTGGCCGTAGTCGTCTATCAGCGTGAAGCGCCCGCCTCCGGCGGCCTGTACTTCGCCGTAGCGCTGGAAGCGCCGGCCCACGCCGTTGAATTCGGCCAGGGCTTTTTGCACGGCCGCGTCAGGCAGGTTCAGCTCGGTGGCAATGGCAATGGCGGCCAGCGCGTTGAGCACGTTGTGCTCGCCCGCCAGATTGAGCGTGACGGGCATGTCCGGCAGGCGTATGCCATTGGCGCGCTGCACCGTGAACTGCATCTGGCCGCCAGCGGCGCGCACGTCCACGGCGCGCACTTGCGCATCCTGGCCAAAGCCGTAGGTCGTCACGGGGCAGTTCACCTCTTGCAGGATTTCGCGCACCGCCGGGCTTTCCACGCACAGCACGGCCACGCCGTAAAAGGGCATGCGGTGCAGGAAGTCGACAAAGGCTTTTTTCAGCCGCGCGAAGTCGTGGCCGTAGGTTTCCATGTGGTCGGCGTCGATGTTGGTGACGGCCGCCATCACGGGCATGAGGTTGAGAAACGACGCGTCCGATTCATCCGCCTCGGCCACGATGTATTCGCCCGCGCCCAGCCGCGCATTGACGCCGGCGCTGTTGAGCCGCCCGCCAATCACGAACGTGGGGTCCAGCCCCGCCTCGGCCAGCACGCTGGCCACCAGGCTGGTGGTGGTGGTTTTGCCGTGCGTGCCCGCAATGGCGATGCCCTTGCGCAGGCGCATCAGCTCGGCCAGCATCACGGCGCGCGGCACCACGGGAATGCGCTTTTCGCGCGCGGCCAGCACTTCCGGGTTGTCGGGCTTGACGGCGGTGGAAGTCACCACGGCGTCAGCGCCTTCGATGTGCGCGGCCTCGTGTCCCACGAAGGCGCGTATGCCCAGCTGCTGCAAGCGCCGCAGCGTGGCGCTGTCGGCCAGGTCCGAGCCGCTGATGACGTAGCCCAGGTTGTGCAGCACTTCGGCGATGCCGCTCATGCCGGCGCCGCCCATGCCGACGAAGTGAATGCGGCGTATGGCTTGTTTCATGGTGTCAGGTCTTTCACGATGTCCAGGGCCTCTGTCTGCGCGTCTGCACAACTGGATAATTCGCTTCTTTTTCCATAGCTTGATGTCCTAGTGAAACGTGCGCAGCAGGCGTTTTCGATGCCTTTGATTTGCTCCTGATTTCGGAGTAACTTGATGGAATGGCGCAGGCGTGTCTTCCAGCCTGCTCCGGGCCGTCCGGCCTGATGGAACGAGGGCCTTGCGCTCTCATCCCGGCAGCAAGGGGCAAGACTGGGGCGTTCATGGCTGGCGCAGCTCCTGGCAGGCGTCGGCCACGGCCTGCGCCGCGCCGGTTTTCTGTTTCTCCCGGGCCGCCTGCGCCTGCTTGAGCAGCGCACTGCGGCTGGCGCTGCCCAGCAGGCGCGCGAGCTTTTGCGGCGTGAGATCGGCCTGCTGAATCAGCTGGCCCGCGCCGGCATCGGTCAGAAAGCGCGCGTTGGCGCTCTGGTGGTCATCCACGGCGTAGGGAAAAGGCACGAACAGCGCGGCCGCGCCCACGGCGGCCAGCTCCGTCACCGTGGCCGCGCCCGCGCGGCAAATCACCCAGTCGGCATCGGCAAACGCCTGCGCCATGTCGTCAATGAAGGGCACGGTTTCGGCCTGCACGCCAGCGGCGGCATAGGCGGCCTTGAGCGCATCAATCTGCTTGGCGCCGCTTTGGTGCAGCACCTGCGGGCGCTCGCCTTCAGGCAGCAGGGCCAGCGCCTGCGGCACGATGTCATTGAGCGCCTTCGCGCCCAGGCTGCCGCCCACCACCAGCAGGCGCAGCGGGCCGCTGCGGCCCGCAAAGCGTTCGGCAGGCGGCGGCACCTGCAAAAAGGCCGATCGCAACGGGTTGCCCACCCATTCGCCGCGCGGCAGCGCGCCCGGAAAGGCGGTGAACACGCGCCGCGCCAGACGCGCCAGCAGCCGGTTGGACAGGCCCGCCACCGAGTTCTGCTCGTGCAGCACCAGCGGCTTGCCGCACAAGGCGCCTGCCAGCGCGCCCGGCACGGTCACGTAGCCGCCCATGCCAATCAGCACGTCGGGCCGCACGCGGCGCACCACGGCGCGCGCCTGGCGCAAGGCGCGCCACAGCCGCCAGGGCAGCGCCAGCAGCGTGCGCCAGCCCTTGCCGCGCACGCCGCCAAATTCAATGGCCTCAAAGGCAAAGCCGCGCGGCGGCGCCAGCTGCTCTTCCATGCTGCCGGGCGTGCCCAGCCAGTGCACGCGCCAGCCGCGCGCGCGCAGCTCTTCGGCCACGGCCAAGCCGGGAAAGATGTGGCCGCCGGTGCCGCCGGCCATCATCAGGGCGCAAGGCGGCGGGTTCTGGCTTGTCTGGTTTGCCTGGCTCATGCGCGTGCTCCATAGCCGTACATCAGCTGGCGGTTTTCCGCGTCCACGCGCAGCACGATGGCCAGCGCCACCAGATTGACCACCAGCGCCGAGCCGCCGTAGCTCATGAGCGGCAGCGTCAGCCCCTTGGTGGGCAGCGCGCCCAGATTCACGCCGATGTGAATGAACGCCTGAAAGCCCAGCCACAGGCCGATGCCCTGCGCCACCAGCCCCGAATACACGCGGTCAATGGCGATGGCCTGCCGCCCGATGAGCAGGATGCGGCGCGTCAGCCACATGAAGGCCAGCGTCACGCACACCACGCCCGCCAGGCCCAGCTCTTCGCCGATGACGGCCAGCAGGAAGTCGGTGTACGGCTCGGGCAGCCAGTGCAGCTTTTCCACGCTTGCGCCCAGCCCCACGCCCCACAGCTCGCCGCGCCCCAGCGCGATGAGCGCCTGCGTGAGCTGGTAGCCCTTGTTGCGGGCGATCTCCGGATCCCAGGGGTTCATGAAGGCCAGCATGCGGGCGCGCCGCATGTCCGAGAAGTACAGGATGAGCGCCATCACCGCCGCCGTGAGCGCCAGCACGATCAGGAAGATGCGCCAGTTCACCCCGCCCAGCCACAAAATGCCCAGCGCGATGATGGCGATCACGATGAAAGTGCCCATGTCGGGCTGCTTCATCAGCAAAATGCCCAGCAGGCCCACGATGCCCACCAGCGGAAACACCGTGCGCACGAAGCCGTCGCCGCTCTCAATGCGCCGCACCATGTAGCCCGCCACGTAAAGCGGCGTGACGACTTTCAGCAGCTCCGCTGGCTGAAAAGTGAACACGCCAAAGTTGATCCAGCGCCGTGCGTTGTTGTAGACCACGCCCACGCCCGGCAGCAGCACGGCGATCAGCAGCGCCAGCATGACCACGAAAATCCAGGATGAATACCGCTCCCACCACAGCATGGGCACCTGAAAGGCCAGCGCGGCGGCAATCAGGCCGATGACCATCCACTTGAGCTGCCCCAGCAGGAAGTTGTAGGGCGACAGGTGCGCAAAGCGCGGGCTGTCGGGCAGCGCGATGGTGGCCGAAAACACCATGACCAGCCCCAGCGCGAGCAGGCACGCGGCCACCCAGATCAGCGCCTGATCCATCTCCGGCACGCGCGTGGGCGTGCTGGCCACGCGCACGTATTGCGCGCCGCCAATGCGCACGGGCAAATCGTCCACCGCCGCACGGGCCGGGCGCGCGGCCCAGCCCGCGCCAAACAGGGATGCAAACAACTGCCTCACGGCGCGGCCTCCAGCAGCGCGCCCGCTTCGGCGGCCTGCGCCTGCACAGCTTGCGCGAAGGCTTCGGCGCGGTGCGCGTAGTCGCGGAACATGTCCATGCTGGCGCAGGCGGGCGAGAGCAGCACGGCGTCGCCCGGCTGCGCGGCGCGGCGGCACAGGGCCACGGCCTCGTCCATGCTGGCGGCCTCGTGCAGGCCGACGCCAGTGCCAGCCAGCGCCTGGCGGATTTGCGGCGCATCGCGCCCGATCAGCACCACCGCGCGGGCGCAGCGCGCCACGGGCGCGGCCAGCGGCGAAAAATCCTGCCCCTTGCCCAGCCCGCCCAGAATGACAACCAGCTTGCGGCCGGCCCCCAGCCCTTGCAGGGCCGCCACGGTGGCGCCCACGTTCGTGCCCTTGCTGTCGTCAAAGTATTCGACCCCGGCAAAGCAGCCTATGGATTGCACGCGGTGCGGCTCGCCCCGGTATTCGCGCAGGCCGTAGAGCATGGGCGCCAGCGGGCAGCCTGCCGCGTGCGCCAGCGCCAGCGCCGCCAGCGCGTTGAGCGCGTTGTGGCGGCCATGAATGCGCAGAGCGTCTGCGGGCATGAGGCGCTGCAAGTGCAGCGCATCGTCCGCGCCCCTTGGGCCTTCGGCATCGTGCGCGCGCACCAACCAGGTCATGCCATGAACCGTTTCCAGCCCGTAATCGCCTGGCTGCGCGGGCAGGCCGCTGCCAAAAGTGATGACCGTGCGCGGCGCGGACCGGGGTGCTCCTTTGGCTGTTTTCGCCGCCACGGGCGCGGGGCGCATGGCGGCCACCCATTCGTCATCGCGGTTGAGCACCATCGCGCCAGCTGCGCCAAACACGCGCGCCTTGGCCGCCGCGTAAGCCTGCATGCTGCCGTGCCAGTCCAGATGGTCTTGCGTGACGTTGAGCACGGTGGCCGCCGCCGGCTCGAAGGCATGCGCGGCGTCCAGCTGAAAGCTGGACAGCTCCAGCACCCAGACATCGGGCAGGGCATCGGCCTGCAGCCTTTCGGTGAGCGTGTCCAGCAGCGTGGGGCCGATGTTGCCGGCCACGGCCACTGTTTTGCCCGCGCGCTCTGCGAGCTGGCCCGTGAGCGCCGTCACGGTGGTCTTGCCATTGGTGCCCGTGATGGCGATGACGGCGGGCGCGTAGCCGCGCTGCGCCTTCAGATCGGCCAGCGCCTGGCTGAACAAGTCCAGCTCGCCCGATACGGCTACGCCGCGCCGCGCCGCTTCGTCCAGCACGGGCTGCAACTGGGCCGGGGCCAGGCCGGGGCTGCGCAGCACGCAAGTCACGGTTTCATCCACCAGGCTGGCGGTCAGTGCGCCGCCCGCAAAGCGCACGCCTTCAGGCAGGCTGGCGCGCTGCGGCGGGGCCTCGCGCGTGTCGGCCACCGTCACCTGGTCGCCCTGGCGCAAGCGCCAGCGTGCCATCGCCAGCCCCGAAAGGCCCAGACCCAGAATCAGCACGTGTGCGCCCATCGCCCTACCTCAGCTTCAGCGTTGCCAGCCCGGCCATGCACAGCAGCATGGTGATGATCCAGAAGCGGATGACCACTTGCGTTTCGGCCCAGCCCTGTTTTTCAAAGTGATGGTGCAGCGGCGCCATCTTCAGCAGCCGCCGGCCTTCGCCGTAGCGGCGTTTGGTGTATTTGAAATAGGCCACTTGCGCGACGACCGACAGCACCTCGGCCACGAACACGCCGCCCATGATGGCCAGCACGATTTCCTGGCGCACCACCACGGCCACCGCGCCCAGCGCGCCGCCCAGCGCCAGCGCGCCCACATCGCCCATGAACACGCGCGCCGGCGGCGCGTTGAACCACAAAAAAGCCAGGCCCGCGCCCATCATGGCGGCGCAAAACACCAGCACTTCTCCCGCGCCGGGAATAAAGGGAAACAGCAGGTATTTCGAGAACACCGCGCTGCCGCTCACGTAGGCGAAGATGCCCAGCGAGGAGCCGACCATGATGACCGGCATGATGGCCAGCCCGTCCAGCCCGTCGGTGAAGTTCACGGCGTTGCTGGAGCCGACGATGACGCAAAAGCTCAGCGCCACAAAACCCAGCACGCCCGCCGGGTAGCCGATTTCCTTGAAAAACGGCACCAGCAGCGTCAGCCGCGCGGCGTTTTCGGGCGCGAAATCCAGCGGCAGGCCCGCCGCCACCCATTGCGTGAACAGCGCCCAGGCTTCCTGCGTGGAATTGCCCAGCAGGCTGAAGGCCAGCAGCAGCACGGCCAGCAGGCCCACCAGCGTTTGCCACATGAATTTCTCGCGCGAGCGCATGCCCTCCGGGTCTTTGCGCACCACCTTGCGCCAGTCGTCCACCCAGCCGATGGCGCCAAAGCCAAAAGTCACCAGCAGCACGATCCACACGAAGCGGTTGGAGAGGTCAAACCACAGCAGCGTGGCCACCGCAATGGCCAGCAGCACCAGCACGCCGCCCATCGTGGGCGTGCCGTTTTTGGCCAGGTGCGTCTGCATGGCGTAAGTGCGCACGGGCTGGCCGATCTTCAGCTCCGTCAGGCGGCGGATGACCCAGGGGCCAAAGGCAATGCCGATCAGCAGCGCCGTCATGGCGGCCATGACGGCGCGAAAGGTGATGTATTGAAAGATGCGCAGAAAGCCCCACTCGGGCATCACGCCTTGCAGCCACGCGGCCAGATTAAGCAGCACCGCTTGCTCCTTGTTGTTCCAGTGTCCGCACGAGCCGCTCCATCTGCATGAAGCGCGAGCCCTTGACGGCGATGCAGCCCGCTTGCGGCAGCAGCGCCAGCGCCGCCGCTTGCAGGGCATCCATGTTTTCAAAATGACGGCCGCCCGCGCCAAAGGCCCGCACGGCGTGCGGCGTCAGCCCGCCCAGCGCCAGCAAATGCGTGACGCCCCGGCTGCGGGCATACGCGCCCGCTTCGGCATGAAAAGCCGCGCCCTGGCGGCCCACCTCGCCCATGTCGCCCAGCGCCAGCACGCGCGGGGCGGGCATGCCCGCCAGCACGTCAATGAGCGCCAGCACGGAATCGGGGTTGGCGTTGTAGGTGTCGTCAATCAGCGTGACGGCGCGGCCTGCCACGTGCAGCAGCGCCGCGCGCGAGCGGCCCGCCACGGGGCGAAAGGCTGTCAGCCCTGCCGCCATCGCCTCAACCGGCGCGCCCGCCGCCACGGCGCAGGCCAGCGCGGCCAGCGCGTTGAGCAGGTTGTGGCGGCCTGCGGCGTGCAGGCTGAAAGCCACTTCGCCCACGGGCGTGACGGCGCTGGCGCGCCAGCTTTCGCCTTGCCAGAGCGCCTCGCGCGCGAACACGCCCGCGCCTGCGGCCTGCTCTCCAAATGAAAGCAGGCGGTGCGGCCCCGCAAGCGATGTCCACAGCTTTTCATGGGCATCGCCTGCCGGAAAAATGGCCGTGCCGCCTGCTTGCAGGCAGCCAAAGACACTGCCGTTTTCCCGCGCCACGGCTTCCACGCCCGGCATGAATTCTTGGTGCTCGCGCTGCGCGTTGTTCACCAGCGCCACGGCAGGCGCGGCCATGCGGGCCAGCACGGCGATTTCGCCGGGGTGGTTCATGCCCAGCTCCACCACGGCCACGCGGTGTGCGGGGCGCAGGCGCAGCAGGGTCAGCGGCACGCCCACGTCGTTGTTCAGGTTGCCTTGCGTGGCCAGCGCGGCGCTGCCGTGCCAGGCGCGGAAGATGGCGGCCAGCATTTGCGTGACAGTGGTTTTGCCGTTGCTGCCCGTCACGGCCACCAGCGGCCCGGCAAAGCAGCGGCGGCGCCAGCCAGCGGCCATTTGCCCCAGCGCGCGGCGGGCATCGGGCGCGGCCAGGCCGGGCAGGCCGCTGGCTTGCAGCTGCGGCCAGCTGGCGGCATCCACCAGCGCGCAGGCCGCGCCTTTGCGCGCGGCTTCGGGCAGAAAGTCAGCGGCGTTGAAGCGCTCGCCGCGCAGCGCCACGAACAAGTCGCCCGGCGCGAGCGTGCGCGTGTCGGTGTGCACGCGGGCCACGGGCGTGGCTGCATCGCCTGCCAGCTGCGCGCCTTCCACCCATTGCGCCACTTCGCCCAGCGTCAGGCCCATGTCTTGCGCCGCCGGGTCGTTGTCAGAGGCTGGTTTGCTATTGCTTTGATAGCTGGAAGTCCCCGTATTCAAAGGACCTGCGCCGGTTTTGGCTCTGTTTCGGGCCAAGGCGCGGCGGGCTTCGGCCTGATCCGAGAAAGGGCGGCGCTCACCCTTGATTTCCTGATAGTCCTCATGGCCCTTGCCGGCGATCAGCACCACGTCCGCTGGCTGGGCCGCCTGCAAGGCCAGGGCGATGGCGCGGGCGCGGTCAGGCTCGGCGCGCGGCTGGCTGCCGGGCGGCAGACCGCGCAGCACATCGGCCATGATGGCTTGCGGGTCTTCGCCGCGCGGGTTGTCGCTGGTGACGAGCACTTCATCGGCCAGCCGCGCGGCGGCCGCGCCCATCAGCGGGCGCTTGCTTTTGTCGCGGTTGCCGCCGCAGCCGAACACGGCCCAGAGCCGCCCGCCGCGCGCCGCCGCCAGCGGGCGCAAGGCTTGCAGGGCTTTTTCCAGCGCGTCGGGCGTGTGGGCGTAGTCCACTACGGCCAGCGGCTGGCCGGCCGCGGCAATTTGCTCCATGCGGCCCGGCACGGCGGGCAGGCGGCTGCACGCACGCGCGGCGGCGGCCAGCGGCACGCCCAGCGCGCACATGGCGGCCATCACGCCCAGCACATTGCTGACGTTGTAGGCGCCCACCAGCTCTGTTTGCAGCGCGTGGGCCGCGCCGCCTGCTTCATGCACGGTGAAGGCCAGCCCTTGCGGGCGCTGCTCCAGTCCGCTGGCCCACAGGCGCGCGCCTGCGGCGGGCGCTGCGCCGCCCTGGCACAGCGCGTAGCCCCATACGTCCACGCCGCGCTGGCCGGTGGCTTCGGCCAGCGCGGGGCCTTGCGGGTCGTCCAGGTTGATGACGGCCGCTTGCAGGCCGGGCCAGACAAACAGCGCGGCCTTGGCCTGCCAGTAAGCCTGCATGCTGCCGTGCCAGTCCAGATGGTCTTGCGTGAAGTTGGTGAACACGGCCACGCGCACGGCCAGCCCGGCCATGCGGCGCTCGGCCAGGCCGATGGAAGAGGCCTCCATCGCGCACGAGCGCGCGCCTTCGTCCAGCATGCGGCGCAGCCCGGCTTGCAGCTGCACGGGGTCGGGCGTGGTCAGGCCCGTGGCCTGCAAGCGGCCCGGCAGGCCCATGCCCAAAGTGCCCGCAAAGCCGCATGGATTCAGCGCAGGCAGCTCCTGATCTGATAGCAAACCGGGATGCGAGAGCGCCGCCGCCAGCCACCAGGCGCTGGAGGTTTTGCCATTGGTGCCCGTGATGGCGATGACGGGCATGCGCTGCGAAGGGTGGCCGTAGAACGCGGCGGCCACCAGGCCGGCCTGCGCTTTCAGGCCGGGCAGGCAGGCCACGGGCGCGCCAGCGGGCAGGCCGGCCAGCGCAGCCTGCGCTTCTTCGGGCGAGGCGGGCGGCTCCATCAGGCAGGCCGCAGCGCCTTGCGCCAGCGCGGCGGCCATGAAGCGCCGCCCGTCAGCCGCCGCGCCGGGCCAGGCGATGAAGCCGTCTCCCGCCTGCACCTGGCGGCTGTCGGTGCGCAGCTGGCCGCGCACGCGCTGGCGCAGCCACTGGGCGGCTTCTTCGGGCGTGCGCAGGTGCGCGATGGGGGCGTCAGTCAGGGGCATCACATGGACTCCTCTGCCGCGTCGCTCACGATTTGTGGCTTGACTTTCAGGTCGGGCTGCACGCCCAGCGTGCGCAGCGCCTGCTCGGTTACTTTGCTGAACAAGGGCGCGGCCACCAGGCCGCCGTAGTAGCCGCCGTTGCTTGGCTCGTCAATCATCACGACGATGACCAGCTTCGGGTCGCTGATGGGCGCCATGCCCACGAACCACGAGCGGTATTTGCCATCGCCATAAGAGCGGCCCACCAGCTTGCGGGCCGTGCCGGATTTGCCGCCCACGGAGTAGCTGTCGGTCTGCGCCTGCTGCCCCGTGCCGCCGGGGCCGGTGGCCATTTGCAGCATCTTGCGGATGGCGCCGGCCGTCTTGGCAGTGAACACCCGCGCGCCCTGCTCCAGCGGGTGGTTTTCGTCCACGCGGTTCAGGCGCAGGCGCGTGACATGCCCGTCTCCGGCAAAGGCCGAATAGGCGCGCGCCAGCTGCACCAGGGAGGCCGAGAGGCCGTAGCCGTAAGACATGGTGGCCTTTTCCGTGGGCCGCCACTGCTTCCAGGGGCGCAAGCGGCCCAGCGCCGCGCCCTTGAGGCCGATTTCGGGCCGCTGGCCGAAGCCCAGCGCGGTGTAGCTGTCCCACATTTGCTGGGGCTGGAGCTTTTGCGAAATCTTGAGCGAGCCGACGTTGCTGGACTTCTTGATCACGCCTTCCACCGTGAGCGTGCCGTAGTTGTGCACGTCGCGGATGGTGAAGCGGTCCAGCTGGTAGTAGCCGGGCGCGGTGTTGATGAGCGTCTGGGGCGTCACTTGCCCGGCGTCCAGCGCCATGGCCACCGTCACGGGCTTCATGCTGGAGCCAGGCTCGAACGCTTCGGCCAGCGCCATGTTGCGAAAGCGCTCCTGCCCGGCCTTTTTCCATTTCTCGCGGTTCGGCCACTCTTCCGGCTCGTAGCTGGGGTAATTGACCATGGCGATGATTTCGCCCGTCAGCGCATCCAGCGCCACCACGCTGCCGGCGCGCGCCTTGTGCTGCATGACGGCATCGCGCAGCTTGCGGTAGGCGTAGGCCTGGATGCGCGCGTCAATGGACAGATACACATCCTGCCCGTCCACCGGCGGCTCTTCTTCGCCCACCACCTCGATCACGTGGCCCAGCTGGTCACGGATGACGCGGCGCGAGCCGGGACGGCCCGCCAGCTCCTTTTCATACAGGCGCTCGGCGCCTTCCAGCCCCACATTGCTGTCTCCCGCAAACCCCACCACGTGGGCGGCGGCAGCGCCTTCGGGGTATTTGCGGAAGAAGTCGCGCTGCACTTCCAGCCCCTTCATCTTGAGCGCGGCCACTTCGGCGGCCACCGAGGCGTCCAGATAGCGCTTCAGCCAGACGAAGTTCTTGCTCACGTCGTCGAGCTTGCGATCCAGCTCGGCCTGCGGCACGTCCAGAATTTTTGCCAGCTGCGCGCGCTTGACACCGTCTTCCTCGCGCACCTGGCGCGGGCGCGCCGCCACGCTCACGGTCACGATGGAAGAGGCCAGGATTTGCCCATTGCGGTCCAGAATGCGCCCGCGCGTGGCAGGCAGGCTCATCGTGGTGACCAGGTGCACCTCGCCTTTTTGCTGGAGAAATTCCTTGCTCAGCACCTGCACATGAATGGCGCGCCCGACCAGCCCCAGAAAGACCAGGGCCAGGCCGGCCATGATGAAGCGGCTGCGCCACACGGGCGTTTTCATGTCCAGCAGCGGGCTTTGGGCGTAGCGGATGTCGTTCACGGCGCCTCCCCGCTTTGCGCCGCTGCGGGCGCAGCCTTGAGCTTCACGCGCTCCGTGATGGATGGCGTGGCCAGGCGCATGCCCAGCCTCTGCATGGCCACCTCCTCCACGCGCAGGGAAGTGGCCAGCGCGCGCTTTTGCACTTCCAGCCGCGCCCGCTCCGAATCCAGGCGGCGCTCTTCGGCCATGGCCACATCCAGCTCGGCGAACAGGCGGCGCGCCTCGTGCTGCACGCGCACCATGTGCAGCGCGCTCATCACCACGGCCACCAGCAGGCAAAAAGCCAGTTTGTTCATGCCGCCTCCCCGCTCCAGGGCGCGGCCGTGCGCTCGGCCATGCGCAAGATGGCGCTGCGCGCGCGCGGATTGGCCGCCACCTCACGCTCGCCGGGGCGCGTGCGGCCCAGCAGGCGCAAGGGCAGCGCCTGCGGCGCGGCAAACGGCGCGCGGCGGTCCACCACTTCACGCGAGTGGCGGGCCATGAACTGCTTGACGATGCGGTCTTCCAGCGAGTGAAAGCTGATGACGGCCAGCCGCCCGCCTTCGGCCAGCACGCCCAGGCTGGCCCGCAAGGCGGCGGCCAGATCGTCCAGCTCGCCATTGATGAAGATGCGCAGCGCCTGAAAGGTGCGCGTGGCCGGGTGCTGGCCCGGCTCGCGCGTTTTCACCGCGCCGGCCACCAGCTGCGCCAGCTCCGCCGTGCCCGTCAGCGGCTTTTGCTGGCGGCGCGCGGCGATGGCGCGGGCGATGGCACGGGCAAAGCGCTCCTCGCCAAAGTCGCGGATCACGCGGGCGATGTCTTCTTCCGCCGCTTCGGCCAGCCACTGGGCGGCGCTTGCCCCGCGCGTGGGGTCCATGCGCATGTCCAGCGGGCCATCGGCGCGCAAGGAAAAGCCGCGCGCCGGGTTGTCAATCTGCGGGGAACTCACGCCCAAATCCATCAGCACGCCGTCCACGCTGGCGGGCGCCAGCGCGCCCAGCGCCGCAAAGCTCGCGTGGCGGAATTCAAAGCGCGCGTCGCCCATGCGCGCGGCCTCGTCCATCGCCTCCGGGTCCTTGTCAAAAGCAATCAGCCGCCCGGCAGGCCCCAGGCGCTCCAGAATGGCGCGGCTGTGCCCGCCCCGGCCAAAAGTGGCGTCCACATAGCAGCCTGCGGGGCGGGTGACGAGCGCGTCCACCGCCTCCGCCAGCAAAACCGTGGTGTGTGTCCAAGCCTGCACGCCAGCGCCCTCACAAGCAGATGTCCGCCAGCGCATCGGGCATGGGCGCCTGCATGCTCTGCGCCTCTTTGGCGCGGTAAGTGGCCCGGTCCCACAGCTCCAGATGGCTGAGCATGCCCAGCAAGATGGCCTCGCGCGAAATGCCCGCCGCCTCGCGCAGCTCCGGCGCAATCAGCACGCGGCCCGCGCCGTCCATCTCCACATCCACGGCATGGCCCAGATAAATGCGCTTCCACCACTGCGCCGACATGGGCAGCGCCGCCACGCGCTCGCGGAACTTCTCCCACTCGGGCCGGGGAAACAGCAGCAGGCAGCCCTCCGGATGGCGCGTGAGCGTGAGCTGGCTGCCGCAGCACTCGCGCAGGGCGTCACGATGCCGGGTCGGCATGGAAAGCCTCCCTTTGGCATCAAGAACGATGGACGACGGCCCCTGGAACAACGCGCACCCTTTCAAAAGGCCCGAAATCTAGTCAGAACACCACTTGCTGACTGCTTTTTGACCCCTTCAACCCACTTTTTTGCAAGGCCGGGAATGTAGCAAGGAAAGCCTTTTTCCGCCGATGGGAGCTACAAACTCTTTCAAAGGAATCAATGGTTTGGCTGTATTTGTGTTCAGGTGTTTTCAGGCCGTCCGGCGGGTGCAGACCTAGCGGCAAAGCCTGAAATCCGCTCCTGTATCAATAGCGTGATGTCCTGGTGAAATCAGCGCAAAAGCTATTTTTATGTCTGTATATTTGCTCCTTTTTCTGATTGAAAAGCGGCAAAGTCCGCCAAGGCGTGCGCCACAATGCCCACGCCGCCGGCCTTCCCCCCTCCGGCCTTTTTCCGCTTTGCCATGACTTCATCTCTCGCCCCCTGGGCCTGCCGCCCCGGCCTCTCGCGCGGCAGGCGCTACCCGCAGCCGCCCGCGCCCACGCGCAGCGAGTTCCAGCGCGACCGCGACCGCATCGTTCACTCCTCGGCCTTCCGGCGGCTGGTTTACAAAACGCAGGTGTTCGTGAACCACGAAGGCGACATGTTCCGCACGCGCCTCACGCACAGCCTGGAAGTGGCGCAGCTGGCCCGCGCCATCGCCCGCGCGCTGAATCTGGAAGAAGACTTGGCGGAAGCCATCGCCCTCGCGCACGATCTGGGCCACACCCCTTTTGGCCACGCCGGGCAAGACGCGCTCAACGCCTGCATGGCCGCGCACGGCGGCTTTGAGCACAACCTGCAAAGCCTGCGCGTGGTCGATGTGCTGGAGCAGCGCTATCCCGATTACGACGGCCTGAACCTCTGCTTTGAAACCCGCGAAGGCATCCTCAAGCACTGCTCGCCATCCAACGCCCGCCGCATCGAACAGGCCGAGCCGGGCGGCGTGGCCCGCCACTTTCTGGACGGCACGCAGCCCTCGCTGGAAGCGCAGCTGACCAACCTGGCCGACGAAATCGCCTACAACGCGCATGACCTGGACGACGGCGTGCGCTCCGGCCTGCTCACGCTGGAACAGGTGGCCGCCGAGCCGCTGGCGGCCCGCTTTCACGCCCAGGCGCTGGCCGAACACCCCAGGCTGCAAGGCCGCCGCCTGCTCTACGAAACCATCCGCCGCATGCTCAGCGAGCAGGTGTACGACGTGATCCGCCACACCCGCGCCGCCCTGGCCGAAGCCGCCCCGGCCAGCGCCGACGCCGCGCGCGCCGCCCCCGCGCCGCTGGTGCGCTTTGGCAGCGAGATGCGCGCGCAATCCAGCGCGCTCAAACGCTTTCTCTTCGCCAACCTCTACCGCCACCCGCAAGTGGAAGCAACCATGCAGGCCGCCCGCCAGATCGTGCGGGAGCTGTTTGCCGCCTACTGCGCCGACCCCGCGCAGATGCCCGCCAGCTTCGCCGCCCGCGCGGAACGCGAGCGCGCCGTGGCCGATTTCATCGCCGGCATGACCGACCGCTTCGCCATCAGCGAGCACGAGCGCCTCACAGGCCGCCGGCTCATGCCCCGGTAGGCGCGGCAGGCTGCGCCCCAAAGCCCCGGCGCCAGCCCACGGCCCGCCAGTGAACGCCAAAAGGCAGACCGAAACGAGCCTGACGCAGGCAGCAGCAGCCCAGCGCTATTTCGCTCTTCTATCCATAGCATGAGGTCCTAGTGCATATTGCGCTGAAGGGCATATACCGCCCCTCAAATTTGCTCCTGTTTTTAATTGGAAACAGCGCACCAGCCCACGATGACAACGGGCAGATGGAGGCCATCAGCAGATGGCCCGGCAGCCATGCGCCCGCGCTTTTCGTCTGCGCTTTTTGCGCCCACGGTCAGGTTCTGAACAGCTTTTTAGAATCCCGCCTCTTTTTCCCGCCCGCCCCGTCTTTAGCCCATGCCCCAAGTTCTGAGGCCGCTCAAATGGCTGCTGAAAGCCGCGCTGTTTCTGCTTTTGTTCGCCTTTGCGCTCAACAACCAGCATGAAGCCGTTTTGCGTTTTGCCTTCGGGTTGTACTGGCAGGCCCCCATGGCGCTGATCGTGCTGCTGGCCTTTGCGGCGGGGCTGGCGGCGGGCGTGGCGGGCATGCTGCCCGCCTGGCGCAGGCGGCAGGCGGCAGGCGGCGGCAACGCGCGCCAGGAGTGAGAGGCGTCATGGAATTCGATCTGAGCTGGGTTCTGCTGGGCTTTCCCTTCGTGTTTGCGCTGGGCTGGTGGGCCTCGCGCATTGACTGGCGGCAGTGGCGGCTGGAAAACAGCCAGGCGCCCCGGGCCTATTTCAAGGGTCTGAACTTTCTGCTCAACGAGCAGCAGGATCAGGCCATAGACGCCTTCATCGAGGCCGTGCAGAAAGACCCCGAAACCAGCGATCTGCACTTTGCGCTGGGCAGCCTCTTTCGCCGCCGGGGCGAATTTGACCGCGCCATTCGCGTGCACGAGCACCTTCTTTCGCGTGCCGACCTGCCCCGCGACGACCGCGAGCGCGCCCGCCACGAGCTGGCGCTGGACTTCATGAAAGCGGGCCTGTATGACCGCGCCGAAGCCGCCTGGGCCGAGCTGGAGCGCACCGCTTACGCGCAAGAGGCCGCGCTGGGCCAACTGGTCATTTGCGAGCGCTGGCATGACTGGCCGCGCGCCGCCGCGCTGGCGCAAAAGCTGCTGTCAGGCCAGGGCCAGATGCCGCTGACGCACGATCTGGCGCGCAACCTCGCCCACAACCTGGCGCACTACCTGTGCGAGCAAGCCGCCGCCGCGCAAGAGCCGGGCGAAAAACTCGCCCTGCTGGAGCAGGCGCAAGCGCGCGCGCCCGACGCCGCCCGCCCCCGCGTGGAACGCGCCCGCCTGCTGGCCGCCCAGGGCCAGCCGCAAGCCGCGCTGCAAGCGCTGGCCGAGCTGCCCGCGCACGCCCCGCAAGCGCTGCCGCTGGTGGCCTGCGAGATGGTGGCGCTGGCCGCGCAGTGCCAGGCGCTGCCGCAAACCCGCGCCCTGCTGGAGCAAAGCTACGCGCAAGCGCCCGCGCTGGATGTGGCCGAAGCCCTGGCGCAAGCCTGCCGCGCCAGCGGCACCAGCGATACCGGCGACGCCAGCCAGCAGCAGGCGCGCCAGATTTACGTGCGCCATCTGGAGCAAACCCCCTCGCTCAACGCCGCCGCCCGCTGGCTGGCGGGCGCGCCCATCGCCCCGCCCGAAACGCACGCCGCCGTGCAGCGCGCCGTGGAGCGCGCCGCCCGGCCGCTGGCCTGCTACCGCTGCGCGGCCTGCGGCTTTACCGCCAAAACCCACTTCTGGCAATGCCCCGGCTGCCAGGCATGGGACACCATGCCCCCGCGCCGCGTGGAAGAGCTGGACAAATAGGCCGCCGCACCCCGCCATTTCCAGCCCCGTCCCGCCGCGCGCCGCCCTGAAGCCGCCGCGCCTTCCTTCCCGTTCCCCCGCCTTTCGCAGACTTTTTCATGTTCAAGAACCTCATCCTCTACCGCATCCAGCCCGGCTGGCAGCCCGATGCCGCCCGGCTGGAGCAGGCGCTGGCCGCCGAGCCTTTTGCCGAATGCAGCGCCACCCAGCAAAAGTCCGCCGGCTGGCTGCCCCCGCGCGGCCACGCGCACGGCGCGCTGCTGGAAACCGTGGACGGCCAGTGGCTCATGCGCTTTGCCATCGAAACCAAATCCGTGCCTTCGGACGCCATCCGCCGCAAAGTGGAAGAAGAAGCCGCCCGCATCGAAGCCGCGCAAGGCCGCAAGCCCGGCAAAAAAGAGCTGCGCGACATGAAAGACGACGCCCTGCTGGCCCTGCTGCCGCAAGCCTTCGCCCGCCGCGCCGCCTGCTGGGTGTGGATCGACCCGCAGGCGCGCCTGCTTGCCATTGACGCAGGCAGCCAGGGCCGGGCCGACGAAATCACCACCAGCCTCATGCGCACAGCTGGCGGCGGCCCGGGCGCGCTGGCGCTGGCGCTGCTGCAAACGCGCACGGCCCCGCAGGCGGCCATGGCCGCGTGGCTGGCCAGCGAAGATGGCGCTGCGCTACACCCCGAATTCAGCATCGAGCGCGAATGCGAACTCAAAGGCAGCGGCGAAGAGCCGGCCGTCGTGCGCTTTGCCCGCCACCCGCTGGAAACGCCCGAAGTGCGCCAGCACATTCAGGAAGGCAAGCTGCCCACCCGACTGGCGCTGGGCTGGGCCGGCCGCATGAGCTTTGTGCTCACGCAAGCGCTGCAACTGAAAAAACTGCGCTACGCCGACGGCCTGTTCGACAAAGACGGCCAGAGCGACAACCGCGACGAGCGCTTTGACGCCGACGCGGCCCTGGCCACGGGCGAACTCTCGCGCCTCATCCCCGATTTGATCGAGGCGCTGGGCGGCGAAATGAACGAAATGGGCGAACCCGGCAGCGCCGCGCCTGCCGCCGCCGCTGCCGTCCAGGCTGGCGAAGACGCGGGGCCGCCATTCTGAAAACCTGCCTGTCATCTGCCATGCGCATGGCCATGAACAGGCAGAGTTGAAAACACGCCTTTTTTGCTTCTTTATCCATAGCGTGATGTCCTGGTGAAAAGGGCGCGAAGCAGCATTCAGGCCCCCTTTGATTCGCTCCTTTTTTTAATGCATCCAGTCAGGCGCTCTCCCTTCTCATGAAGCGGACGGGCAGGCGGATTCATTGGCCCCGCCCGGCTCGTCCGCTGACTGGAACATGCCGCGCGCCAGTTCGATGAAGCCGCGCAGGCAGGCGGCGGCCTGATCGCCTTGCAAGCCGCCCGCCCGTGCGCCCAGGTGAATTTGCTTGGCGATGCCGCGCGCGCCCAGGCGCGCCGTGGCCAGGGGCAGATGGCGGGCGTAGTCCTGCGCCAGCCAGCGCGGCAGGGCCGTGACGCCACGGCCGCTGGCCGAGCGCCTGGGCGAGCGCCTGTGGCTGGCGCCTTCGTGCCCGCTGCTGCACGTGCCGGTGGACCTGGCGCAGGGAGATCGGCTGGACGCGGGCATTCGCGACTGGCTGGCCTTTGCCCTGCAAAAGCTGGACGAGCAGCAAGTGCTGGGCACGGCTTTGCGCCAGGGGCGCGAGGCGGTTCGCGCTGCGTCAAGCCGCCCATCCTCTTTGGCGACATCCGCCGCCCGCATGCCATGACGCTGGAATGGGCCACGTGGGCGCAGTCGCTCACGCCGCGCCCCGTCAAGGGCATGCTCACCGGCCCCGTCACCCTGCTCAACTGGTCTTTCGTGCGCGACGACCAGCCGCGCCCGCTCACCTGCCAGCAGCTGGCGCTGGCCATCCGCGAAGAAGTGCTGGATCTGGAAAAGGCGGGCATTGGCGTCATCCAGATTGACGAGCCGGCCCTGCGCGAGGGCCTGCCCCTGCGCCGCCAGCAGTGGCCGGCGTATCTGGACTGGGACATTGCATGCTTTCGCCTGGCCGCCAACGGCGTGCGCGACGAAACGCAAATCCACACCCACATGTGCTATTCGGAGTTCAACGACATCATCAGCGCCATTGCGCAGATGGACGCCGACGTCATCACCATCGAAGCCTCGCGCTCGGACATGGAGCTGCTGGACGCCTTTGTGGACTTTCACTACCCCAACGACATCGGCCCCGGCGTGTACGACATCCACTCGCCCAACCTGCCCACGCAAGAGCAGATCGTGCAGCGCCTGCGGCAGGCCGCCCGCCGCATTCCGCCCGAACGCCTGTGGGTCAATCCGGACTGCGGCCTGAAAACCCGCCAGTGGCCCGAAGTCATTGGCGCGCTGACCCGCATGGTGGCCGCCGCCCGGCAGCTGCGGCAGGAGACGGCGCAAGAAAAAGCGTGACGGCGGCGGCGGCGCGGCCTTGGGCCGGATGAAGGCCGGATGGGGGTTCTGATTCAATCGCGGCTTCGGTTTTTCACCCGCACGGCTCATGCCCCACGCTCCGCTCATCATCGACATCGCAGGCGCCGCCCTCACGGCGGACGACCGCCGCCGCATCGCCCATCCGCTGACGGGCGGCGTCATTTTGTTCACGCGCAACTGGCAAAGCCGCCAGCAGATTGCGGCGCTGACGGCGGCCATCCGCGCCATCCGGCCTGATGCGCTCATTGCCATTGACCACGAAGGCGGCCGCGTGCAGCGCTTTCGCGAAGGGGGCTTCACGCTCCTGCCGCCCATGCGCGCCCTGGGCCGCCTGTGGGAGGAAGACGCCCTGCAGGCGCTGGCCGCCGCCACCGCCTGCAGCTACGTGCTCGCCGCCGAGCTGCGCGCCTGCGGCATTGATCTTTCGTTCACCCCTGTGCTCGATTTGGACTGGGGCCGCAGCGCCGTGATTGGCGACCGCGCCCTGCACCCGCAGCCGCAAGCGGCGGCCCAGCTGGCCAAAAGCCTGCTGCACGGCCTGCTGCTGGCGGGCATGAAAGGCTGCGGCAAGCACTTTCCCGGCCACGGCTACACGCAGGCCGATTCGCACACGCACCTGCCGCAAGACGGGCGGCCGCTGGCCGAGCTGCTTCAGGCCGATGCCGCGCCCTACGGCTGGCTGGGCCTGGCGCTGCCCGCCGTCATGCCCGCGCACGTCATCTACCCGCAAGTGGACGAGCGCCCCGCCGGTTTTTCGCCCTACTGGCTGCAAGACGTGCTGCGCGGCCTGCTGGGTTTTGACGGCGCCATCGTCAGCGACGATTTGGGCATGGCCGCCGCGCGCCAGATGCAGGGCCGCCAGCTCACCCACGCCGAAGCCGCCTGCGCGGCGCTGAACGCGGGGTGCGACCTGGCGCTGCTGTGCAACCAGTGTCTCGACGGCGGCGCGGCGCTGGATGCCGCGCTGGAGGGGCTGCAAGCCGCCCGGGGCGTGCACTGGCAGCCCCGGCCCGCCAGCGAGGCCCGCCGCCGCGCGCTGCTGCCTGCTTTTGACGCGCCAGACTGGGCCGCCCTCATGGCCCAGCCCGCCTACCAGCAGGCGCTGTCGCTCGTTGAAAAACTCGCCGCGCGCCGGGGCTGAAAAGCGGTTCAGAGCGCGCTGCCCACGGCCTTCTCGGCAGAGCGCCCGGCAGCCAGCCGGATGGCGTCAAAAACAGGAGCGGATTCAGAGGCTTCAAAACGGCTTCTGCGCTTTTTCCACTAGGACATCATGCTATGAATGAAGGAGCGAAAACAGGCTTTCCGCAGCTTGTTCCCGCCGCCCGTTTTGCCTGAGGCTGCGGCCTACTGCGCCATGCGGATGGCGCTTTCCATGTCCACCGCGACGATGCGCGAGACGCCTTGCTCCTGCATGGTCACGCCGATGAGCTGCTCGGCCATTTCCATCGCGATCTTGTTGTGGCTGATGAAAAGAAACTGCGTGCCCTGGCCGCTCATGGCCGTGACCAGGCGCGCGTAGCGCTCGGTGTTGGCGTCGTCCAGCGGGGCGTCCACTTCGTCGAGCAGGCAAAAGGGCGCGGGGTTGAGCTGGAAGATGGCAAAGACCAGGGCAATGGCCGTCAGCGCCTTTTCGCCGCCGGAGAGCAGGTGAATGGTCTGGTTTTTCTTGCCCGGCGGCTGGGCCATGACTTGCACGCCCGCGTCCAGGATTTCGTCGCCGGTCATCACCAGGCGCGCCTGGCCGCCGCCGAACAGTTCGGGAAACATGCGGCCAAAGTGCTCATTGACGGTGTGGAAGGTGTGGCCCAGCAGCTCGCGCGTTTCCTGGTCAATCTTGCGGATGGCGTCTTCCAGCGTGTTCATGGCCTCGGTGAGGTCGTGGCTTTGCGCGTCGAGAAACTGCTTGCGCTCGCGGGCGGCGGCCAGCTCTTGCAGGGCGGCCAGATTGACGGCGCCCAGCGCCGCAATGCTGCGGTGCAGGCGGTCGATTTCGCCTTGCAGGCCGTGCAGGCGTACGCCGCTTTCTTCGATGGACTGGGCCACGGCGGCCAGGTCGGCGCCTGCGTCGGCCAGCAGCTGGGTGTATTGCTCGGCGCCCAGGCGCGCGGCCTGCTCCTTGAGTTGCAGCTCGGTGATGCGCTGGCGCAGCGGCTCCAGCTCGCGCTCGAGCTGCATGCGGCGCTCGTCGCTGGCGCGCAGGCGCTGGGTGAGGTCGTCATAGCGGCTGCGCTGGGCGGCCAGGGCCTGCTCGCGTTCGAGCTTGGTCGCCAGGGCCTGTTGCAGGCCGCCCTGGGCGGCGGATTCGTTCAGGCGGGCCAGTTCTTCTTCGGCGCGGGCCGCTTCGCCTTGCAGGCTGACGGTTTGCGCGGCGGCGGTGTCGATGGCGCGGGCCAGTTCGGCGCGGCGCGCTTGCAGGCTGCGGCGGGCGAACTGGGCTTCTTGCGCCTGGCGCTCCAGGCCGCGCTGCTGCTCGCGGGCGGCTTGCAGCTGGCGGTCGGCTTGCATCACGCGGCTTTCAAGCTGGGCGTGGCGCTCTTGCTGGTCAGCCAGCTGCATGTCCAGCTCTTCAAAGCGGGCTTCGGCGCTGGCCTGGCGCTCTTGCAGCTCATCGAGCGCGGCGCGGGTTTCGGCCAGGTCGGCGTCCAGCTGGCGGCTGCGCTCTTGCGCCTGGTCGGCCAGCTGGGTCAGGCGCAGGTTTTGCACTTGCAGCTCGTGCGCGCGGTTTTGCGCTTCGGCGCGCTCGCGCTGGGCGGCGTCCAGGCGCTGGGCGGCGTCGGCGCAGGCGGCTTCGGCCTTGTGCAGGGCGGCCTGGGTTTCTTCGGCAATGAGGGTTTGGGCGCGCAGCTGCTTTTGCAGGTTTTCGATTTCTTGCGCGCGGGCCAGCAGGCCGGCCTGTTCCGAGTCGGGCGCGTAAAAGCTCACGCCGTGCGCGGTGACGCTGTGGCCGCCGGGCACATAGACCGTCTGGCCGGGCGCGAGCTGCGCACGCAGGGCCAGGGCTTCGGGCAGGGCGCTGGCGCAAAAGCAGCCGGCCAGCCAGTGGGCAAGCAGGGCGTGCAAGGCGGCGTCGTGCAGGCGCAGGCGGCTGGCCAGGGGCTGAAGGCCCGCCGCCTGCCCGGCAGGGCCTGCCGCCGATGGCGTGGGCAGCGCGTAGAAGGCCAGGCGCGCGGGCGGGGCGTCTGGCGCGAAGGCGGCGGCCTGCTCCAGGCGGCTGATTTCCAGCGCGCCCAGGCGCTCGCGCAGGGCGGCTTCGAGCGCGCTTTCCCAGCCCGGCTCGGCTTGCAGGCGGCTCCACAGGCCCGGCAGGGCGTGCAGGCCATGTTTTTGCAGCCAGGGCTGGAGCTTGCCGCCGGTTTTCACTTTTTCCTGCAAGGCTCGCAGAGCGCTGAGGCTGGCGGCCAGTTCGGTCTGGCGGGCGGCTTCGGCGCCAGCGGCCTGCTGGCGCGCGCGGCGCTCTTCTTCCAGCGCGGGGGCCTGCTCTTGCAGCGCTTGCAGGCGGGCTTGCAGCGCCTGGGCGGCGGCGGCGGCTTGCGCCAGTTCGGCTTGCAGGGCCGCCAGGCGCTGGGCGTCGGGCGCGGCCAGGGCGCGGCGCTCGGCTTGCAAGCGCTCGTGGCGCTGCTGCTGCTGGCGGGTTTGCTCGGCCAGGCCGCGCTGCTCGGCGGCCAGCACCTGGATTTGCTGCTGCACCTGCGCCACGGCGGCGGCCTGCTGGCTGGCGGCGGCCTGTGCGGCGCGGTGGGCGTCTTCCAGGCCGGGCAGGGCGTGCTGCTGCTCTTCGAGCTGCGCGGCAAGGCATTCGGCCTGTTCTTCGGCCTGCGCGTCTTGCTCTGCCAGCTCTTCGGTTTGCGCCTGGGCCTCGGCCTGGCGGCCCGCCCATTCGGCGGCCTGCTCTTTCAGCTGCGCCAGGCGCTGGGCGGCGCGCTCGCGGTTTTCCAGCACGAAGCGGATTTCGGCTTCCAGCTTGCCCACTTCGGCGCTGGCCTCATACAGCAGGCCCTGGGCCTGATTGACTTCGCTGCCCGCTTCGTAGTGGGCCTGGCGCACGGCTTCCAGATCGGCCTCCACGCGGCGCAAGTCGGCGCTGCGCGCTTGCAGATCGTTGCGGGCCTGGTCGGTGTCGGCCTTCAGGTGGCTTTGCCCCTGCTCGGCCTCGCTGCGCTTGAGAAACCACTGCTGGTGCTGGCGCAAGGTGGCGGCCTCTTGCAGCTCGTTGTATTGGCGCGCGACTTCGGCCTGCTGCTCCAGCTTTTCAAGGTTGGCGTTCAGCTCGCGCAGGATGTCTTGCACGCGGGTGAGGTTCTCGCGCGTGTCTTCCAGGCGGCCCTGGGTTTCGCGGCGGCGCTCCTTGTATTTGCTCACGCCCGCCGCTTCTTCCAGAAACAGGCGCAGCTCTTCGGGGCGCGATTCGATGATGCGGCTGATGGTGCCCTGCCCGATGATGGCGTAGGCGCGCGGCCCCAGGCCCGTGCCGAGGAACACGTCTTGCACGTCGCGCCGCCGCACGGGCTGGTTGTTGATGAAGTAGCTGCTCGCGCCCTCGCGCGTGAGCACGCGGCGCACGGCGATTTCGGTGAACTGGCCCCACTGGCCGCCCGCGCGGTGGTCGCTGTTGTCAAACGTGAGTTCAACCGAGGAGCGGCTGGCCGCCTTGCGCGTGGTGGTGCCGTTGAAGATCACGTCCTGCATGGACTCGCCGCGCAGCTCGCTGGCCCGGGACTCGCCCAGCACCCAGCGCACCGCGTCCATGATGTTGGACTTGCCGCAGCCGTTCGGCCCCACCACGCCCACCAGCTGCCCGGGCAGCATGAACTGGGTGGGTTCGGCAAACGACTTGAAGCCCGAGAGCTTGATGGAATTCAGACGCACGGCGCAGGCGGAAAGTAAAGGCGCAAAAAAGCGGCGGATGATAGGCCGCCGCCATGCAGGCCAGCCGCGCCGCGCGCCCGAAGCGGCAGACCCCGGCACGTCGCTTCACTCAGCCAGGGCGGCGATGGACGCCTACCGGCAGGCTCTTCTGGCCCAGCGGAGTAGGTAGCGGTAGTAGAGGCCACGGCGGATCCGGACGCCTGGCAGCAGGTTGCGCGCGGTGGTGCGGATCTCAGTCAGGCAGGTGGTCGGTGGCGTCGTCAGGACCCCAGGGTCGGTTTCGTGATGGAGCGCTGAGCCGAGCCTGGCCCAGGGAAGTGCCAGCGCGGCAAAGGCCCAGTCGGATGGTGTGCGGTCCGCCGCCAGCCCGACGACCAGGAGGTCGCCGTCCGGTGCCAGGAGGTCGCGCGCCTTGGTCAGGGAGTCAGCCAGGTCCATGTGGTGCAGCGACGCGACGAAGGTGATCAGGTCGTAGTGCTTCGTTCCCGGATCAAAGGCCGCGAAGCTGGAGGCGTTGAGCGTGACGTTGGGGATGCTGGCCAGACGGGCCTGTGCGCGGCAGAGCGCCGCGACGTCTGGCTCGATGCCGGTGAGGTGACCGGCGTACGGCGCGAGTCGCTGCAACAGCAGCCCGTCGCCGCACCCGACGTCCAGGATGCTCCGGCGGGGCCGCTCGGCGGCGATGCGCTGCAGCCACGGATGATAGGCGGTGTTGTGGTTCCAGTAGTCGCGCACGCGTCCATTCTCCACGTGGGAGGAGTACCGGCTAAGAAGCGGCCCGTGCTTTAGAAACAGGAGCTGATTTGAGGGGTTGAAAAGCAGCCTCTGCGCAGGTTCCACTAGGACGTCATGCTATTGATGAAGGAGCGAAAAAAGCTGGTTGCACGCCTTGCGAGCCGGGGCGCACGAAGCGTCTGGCGTGGAATGGGGCTGGCCCAGGCAGCGCCTGCTGGCATTGTTCATTCGCCCTCCGACACCCGTCCCGCTTCCACCACCAGCCGCCGCTCGCACAGCGCGGCCAGGGCGCGGTCGTGGGTGACGAGCACGAGTGTGGTGCCCAGCTCGCGGTTCATCTCCAGCATCAGCTGCATCACGCGCTCGCCGGTGGCGAAGTCCAGGCTGCCCGTCGGCTCATCGGCCAGCAAGGCGGCGGGGCGCATGACGAAGGCGCGCGCCAGCGCCACGCGCTGCTGCTCGCCGCCGGAAAGCAGCTTGGGGTAATGCCCCAGGCGCGCGGCCAGGCCCACGCGCGCCAGCATCTCGCTGGCCTGCTGGCGCGCGCGCGGCGCGCCGGCCAGCTCCAGCGGCAGCATCACGTTTTCCAGCGCCGTCATGCCGCCCACGAGCTGGAAGTTCTGGAACACGAAGCCCAGCCGCCGGGCGCGGATGGCGGCGCGCGCGTCTTCATCTACCGCAAACAAATCCTGCCCGGCAATGCGCACCGTGCCGCTGCTGGGCACGTCCAGCCCCGCAATCAGCGACAGCAGCGTGCTTTTGCCGGAGCCGGAAGCGCCGACGATGGCCGCCGTCTGCCGCTGCGCCAGCGCAAAGCTCACGTCACGCAAAATGGGCAGCTCGCCCGTGGCGTCGCGCACGGTTTTGCACAGGCGCTGCACCTCGATCAGGGGCGGCGCTTCATTCACTGGTTCTCCACTCATGTCCATTCGGGGCCTCAAACGCCGCAACTTTATCTGCCAGCTTGCCGCCGCACTCGCGCTGCCTGCCGGGGCGCGGGCGCAAACACAGGAGCAAACGCAAAGGCCCGCCATCCTCGTGGTGGGCGACTCGCTTTCAGCCGAATACGGCCTGCCGCGCGGCACGGGCTGGGTGGCGCTGCTGGAGCAAAAGCTCGCCGCTGAAAAGCAGGGCCAGCAAGGAGACTGGCGCGTGCTCAATGCCAGCATCTCGGGCGACACCACCGCTGGCGGCCGCGCGCGCCTGCCCGGCCTGCTCAAAAAGCATCAGCCCGCCATCGTCATCATCGAGCTGGGCGGCAACGACGCCCTGCGCGGCCTGCCGCTGGATGCCACCGAGGCCAACCTGCTGGCCATGACGCAGACGGCCCAAAAAACCGGCGCGCGCGTGCTGCTTGCCGGCATGCAGGCCCCGCCCAACTACGGCGCGGACTACACCCGGCGCTTTGCCGGCATCTACCCCCGCATCGCCCGGCAGACAGGCGCCGCCCTCGCGCCCTTTTTGCTCGCTGGCGTGGCCGACCAGCCCGACGCCCTGGCGCACTTTCAGCCCGACCGCATCCACCCCAAGGCCGAAGCGCATCCGGTCATTCTGAACAACGTGTGGGAGCCGCTGCAAAAGCTGCTGCATGGCGGGCGTGAATAGCGGGCGGGGCGCGCCCCGCAATGCATTTTCATCGCTCACCGGGAGCGCATGGTTTTCATGTTTTCCGCTCCAAATGGCTCCGGGATGCTGTCGGATATTTGAAACGCCATCCGCAATTCAATGGCAATAAGGGCTGCGCAGTAAAAGGCGCATCGTGCCGCCATTTTCATGAAATCTGAGAAATAAGCGCTTTGCGTACCGGCGGATGAAAAGCACATTATGCATTTCATCCGGCCATTGCTCTTCTGGCAAAAATACGGGGCATTGGCGCTTTTCAGCCTGGCGCGGCGGATTTTGCAGGGCGAGGCGATTCATTTTTTTCAAGCTGAATATGCGCAAGACTGCCATTTGTTTTGCGGGCGGAGTGATGCGCCATTTCGAAAACGGTTTTCCGTTTGCATATTCACCCATTTGCGCCAACGCGCATGCGCCCGGCCCGTTTTTGTGCTCTTTTTTGCGCTCTTGCCTGAAAGCGGGTCGCATCTGCGGGTTTCTAGCGCCCTTGAATCCTGTGGCGCAACGCTAGGATTGGCCGGATGAAGTCTTCCGCCGTCTCGTGGGTTGAAGTGGTCCGGCTGCGGACGCTGCCCGCAGCCATTGCGCCCGTTTTGCTCGGCACGGGCGTTGCCTTTGCGCTGGGCGCGGCCTCGTGGGCGCGCGCGCTGCTGGCGGCGGGCGTGGCGCTGGCCCTGCAAATTGGCTGCAACATCGCCAATGACTATTTCGACGGCCTGCGCGGCGTGGATGACGTGCGCTGCGGCCCGCCACGGCTGACGGCTTCGGGCGCCGTTGCGCCCGCTGCGGTGATGGCGCTGGCCCTGGCCAGCTTCGCCGTGGCCGTGGCGCTCGGGCTGGCGCTGCTGGCGCTGTGCGGGCAGTGGTGGATGCTGGGCCTGGGGGCGGCGGCCATTGCGGCGGCGTGGTTCTACACGGGCGGCCCGCGCCCTTACGGCTATCGCGGGCTGGGCGAGGTGTTCGTGTTTCTTTTTTTCGGGCTGATGGCCACTTGCGGCACCACGTACGTGCAGGCCGGGCGCGTGCCGCTGTGGGGCTGGGTGGCTGGCGCGGGCGTGGGGCTGATTGCCTGTGCGCTGCTGATGGTGAACAACCTGCGCGATATCCACACCGACCCCGTTCACGGCAAGATCACGCTGGCGGTGCGCCTGGGCGAGCGGCGCGCGCGGCAGGCGTTCATGATTTTGCTGATCGCCCCGTGCCTGCTGGGCTTGCTGGCCCTGGCGGGCGCTGGCGCGGAGGTGGCGCCTTTTTTTCCGCGCCCCGGCATGGCGCTGCTCATGGCGGCGCTGCTGGCGCTGTGGGGGCTGATGGTGCGCCGCGCGGGCCGGCCGGTGCTGCGCCTGGCCATTGGGCGCGAGCTGGCGCCTTCGCTGCGCGATGCCGGTTTGTATGAGCTGCTCTACAGCCTGAGCCTGACGGGCGCGCTGGTGGCGCTGGTGGCGCTGGTTTGAGGCGGGCCGCCTGGAGCGCCGAAAGCTTCCTTGCGGCAGTGATGGCTGCGCCTGCCGCGCTGTTCTTTCCAGCCGGGGAGCCGTGCGGATAGGGCAGGGCCTGCGGGCCGCCCCAGCCTGCTGGTGCGCATCAGAGTGGTTCGTAAAAAAAGGAGCGGATTCAGGGTGCCGAAAACCCGCTTTGCGCTGGTTCCACTAGGACGTATTGCTATGAATAGGGTAGCTAAATAAGCCGGTCTGTCCGGCCCGCCGTGTTTGCGCCTGCGTTTCGTGCCTGCGTTTCGCGCCCGCGCGGCGCACACTGCCGGGGCGCGAGCTTGCAGGCGCGGTCTCCGGGGGCCAAGTGTGCAATCCGTCACAATCCACATGCAAGCGGCGCGCGTTTTGTGTCGCCATTTTTTTCAGGAGTTCAAGCAATGGAGAAACAAGGTTTCATCGCCCGGCTGGACCGGCTGGGGCTGGTGATGCAGATCGTCATTGGCCTGGCGGCGGGCGTTTTGGTGGGCGCTGTGGCGCACAACGCCCTGCCGGCCGATCCGGACGTGGCTCCGCCGCAGTTCGTAACCCTGGTGGGCGAGCTGGGCAAGCTGCTGGGCGGGCTGTTCGTAGGCGCGCTCAAGGCGGCGGCGCCGGTGATGGTGTTTGTGCTGGTGCTCTCGGCGGTGTCGCAGCACCGCAAGGGCAATCCGACCAACATCCGCCCCATTCTGGCGCTGTATCTGGTGGGCACGTTCGCGGCCGCGCTGGTGGCCGTGGCGGCCAGTTTCGCCTTTCCGTCCACGCTTTCGTTCAAGGGCGTGGAGGCGGCCCAGAAGGTGGCGCCCGGCGGCATTGCCGAGGTGCTGCGCAACCTGCTGATGAACCTGGTGGCCAACCCGGTGCAGGCGGTTTCTTCGGGCAACTACATCGGCATTCTGGGCTGGGCCGTGCTGCTGGGCATTTCGCTGCGCCATGCCGCAGACGGCACGCGGGCCATGCTGGCCGATCTGGCCGAGGCCGTCTCCAGCGTGGTGCGCTGGATCATCCGCTTTGCGCCGCTGGGCATCTTCGGGCTGGTGCTCACCACCATCGTGGTGGAAGGCTTCAAGGGCATTTACCAATACATCCACCTGCTGGCCGTGCTGCTGGGGGCGATGGCCGTGGTGGCGCTGGTGGTCAATCCGCTGCTGGTGTTCTCGCAAACGCGGCGCAACCCCTTCCCGCTGGTGTTCACCTGCCTGCGCGAAAGCGGCGTGACGGCTTTTTTCACCCGCAGCTCGGCGGCCAATATTCCGGTGAACATGGCGCTGTGCAAAAAGCTCGGCCTGCATGAAGACACGTATTCCGTCTCCATTCCCCTGGGCGCGACCATCAACATGGCCGGCGCGGCCATCACCATCACGGTGCTGTCAATGGCGGCTGTGCACACGCTGGGCGGGCAGGTTGATTTCTGGACGGCGCTGGTGCTGAGCGTGGTGGCCTCGCTGGGCGCTTGCGGCGCTTCAGGCGTGGCTGGCGGCTCGCTGCTGCTGATTCCGATGGCGTGCAGCCTGTTCGCCATTGACAACGACACGGCTATGCAGGTGGTGGGCGTGGGTTTCATCATTGGCGTCATTCAGGATTCAGCCGAAACGGCGCTGAACTCTTCGACCGACGTGCTGTTTACCGCTGCCGTGGACGACGCGCACAAGTCGCCCCAATGAACGCGCCGTAACCCGCCATGAGCGCGCCGCAACAAGCGGCCGCCCGTTTCTGACACGTTTCTGACGCCGATGGCCGCTCACGCGGCCATCTTTTTTGGGGCTGCGCGGGGCGCGCCTCACGGCTTTTCGCGGCCCCGCGCCCGCCCGCAGCTTCAGGAAAGAGAAAGAAGCCGCAAGGGCCGCTGGCTCTACCCGGCCGCCGTTTTCTTTGCGGCGGGCTTGCGCGGCGCGGCAGCTTTGCGGGCGGCGGGCCGGGCGGGCGTTTCAGGCGGGGCACTTGGCCCGGCGGCGGCCTTGGCGTGCGCGGCGGCGGCTTTTTCGGCGGCGGTCTTGAGGCGCACGGGCTTGCCGCCCCAGATTTCTTCCAGCTTGTAGTACTGGCGGAAGGCCGGCTGCATGATGTGGGCGACGGCGGGGCCGCAGTCCACGATGATCCATTCGCCGTTGTCTTCGCCTTCGGTCAGGGGCTTGCCCAGGCCGCTTTCGCGCACCTTGTCGCGCACGCTGGCGGCCAGCGCCTTGGTCTGGCGGTTGCTGGCGCCGCTGGCGATGATCACGCGCTCGAACAGCGGCGAGAGCGCTTCGGTGTTGAAAACGCGGATGTCCTGCGCCTTCACGTCTTCCAGCGCATCGACGATGGCGCGCTGGAGTTTCTGGATTTTTTTCTGGGCGGTGGTGTCGCTCATGAGCTTGCCGGGTGTGTGTAGAGATGGTGGCGGGCAATATACCGCGCCACTGAAGGCGGCACGCAGCCTTGCAGGGGCAGGCCCTGGGCGGCGAGCTGGCGCGCCTGCGTGGAGCTGTGGGGCATGGCCGGCAGGCGCAACACGTGGATGCGGGCGGCCGCCTGCAAGGCGGGCGGCAGGCCCGGCAGCGGGCAAAGCGGATCGAAAGGCGCATGCCCCTGGCCGTCCTGACCCGCGCGGATGGCAATGGAAAGCGCGGCCATTTCAAGAATGCGCGCCGCGTCTTTCCAGGTGTGAAAGGCGGCGGCCTGGTCGGCGCCGATTTGCAGATAGAGCGCCGCGCCCGGGTATTCAGCTTGCAGCGCGGCCAGCGTGTCGATGGTGTAGCTGGGGCCGTCGCGGCGCGTCTCGCGTCCGTCCACCACGCAGCGCGGCTCATGGGCGAAAGCCAGGCGGCACATGGCCAGCCGCTGCGCGGCGGGGGTGAGCGGGCGGCTTTTGTGCCAGGCCTGGCCGGTGGGGGTGACGTGCAGGCGGCTCAGGCCCAGCTGGCGCACGGCGGCGCGCGCCAGGGACATGTGGGCGTAGTGCGGCGGATCGAACGCGCCGCCGAACAGGCCGATGCGCGGCGGGCCGGGGGGCCGGGAGGCGTTTTCGGGCACTTCAATTCGCTCCTTGTTCGATAGCGCAGGGTCTTCGCCAACAGGGCGCAAGATGCCTTTTCATGAGGCTTAATCCGCTCTGCTTTCAATAGCGTGATAAACCAGGACGCGGCCCGCCTGGCTCAAACCCAGTCCCGTGGCTGAAGGTAGAAGTCCGTCAGCTTCGCTTCCGGCGTGCCCGGTTCGGGCTGGCGCTGCCAGGCCCAGCGCGCCAGCGGCGGCATCGACAGCAGGATGGACTCGGCGCGCCCGCCCGATTGCAGGCCGAAGTGCGTGCCCCGGTCCCACACCAGATTGAATTCCACGTAGCGCCCCCGGCGATAAAGCTGATGCTGGCGCTCGCGCTCGCCCCAGGGCATGCCCTGCCGCCGCTGCACGATGGGCAGATACGCAGGCAAAAAGGCATTGCCCACGGCCTGCATTAGCGCAAAGCCGCCATCAAAGCCGCCTTCGGCGTAATCGTCAAAAAAAATGCCGCCAATGCCGCGCTGCTCGCCGCGATGGTGGTTGCGGAAATATTCATCGCACCACTGTTTGAAGCGCGGATATTTGTCTGCGCCAAAGGGCGCCACAGCATCGCGGCAGGCGGCGTGAAAGCCGGTGCAGTCTTCATCAAAGCCGTAATGCGGCGTCAAATCCATGCCGCCGCCAAACCAGCAGGTTTTTGCATCGCTTTGGCCTGCCGAAATCATGCGCACATTCATGTGCACCGTGGGCGCGTAAGGGTTGAGCGGGTGGAACACCAGCGACACGCCCATCGCCTCGAACGGCGCGCCCGCCAATTCGGGCCGCCGCTGCGTGGCCGAAGGCGGCAGGCCGGGGCCGCGCACGTGCGAAAAGCCGATGCCCGCGCGCTCGAATACCGCGCCGCCTTCCATGATTTGCGTGATGCCATCGCCTTGCAGCGCCTCGCCCGGCGTTTTTTGCCAAGGCTCGCGCGCAAAGCGCCCGCGCCCGTCCGCCTGCTCAATGGCGGCGGCGATGCGCGATTGCAGATCGAGAAGATAGGAGCGGAGGGTTTCGGTCATGGCTGTGGCGGCTGATGGCAGCCGGTGGCGGCAAAACGCCGTTTGTAAGGCCAGGCGCGCCCAGCCAGACCCGAAAGCGGGCAAAAGCAGCAGGCGCGAAGGGCTTTTGCCCGGCGGCCCCAAGACCGGTTCAAAGCCTGGCCTGGCCGTGAAGGCGGCGGATCGGCATGGGCCACAAGGCGCCAACGGGCCTGTCAGCAGCGGCCCGGCGGAGACGGGCAAGGCCCGCAAGCGCGCAAGGCCGCGCTTTTTTGGCTTGCACGGACGGAATCTCGGTCTCCGCCCGCAACCTGCTACGCAAGCGCAAGCCAGCAAAAGGGAAAAGGGAAGGGGGAAGGGGGAAGGGGGAAGGCGCTGGCGGCCTTTATTTCGCTCCTTTACCCATAGCATGATGTCCTAGTGGAATCTGCGCAAGGCGGCATTTTTAGCCCTTCAAATCTGCTCCTGTTTCTGATGCCCTCCCAGCAGGCGGCGCCTGCGGCGCGGAAACGCTGGAACTGGCTCTCAGACCCGCAGCGCGCGCGCCAGGCGCGCCACGCCTTCGCGGATGTCGTCCTCGCCTGCCGTGGCAAAAGAAAGGCGCAGCGTGGCGGCGTCGGGCTGGGTGGCGAAAAAAGGCGCGCCGGGCACGAAGGCCACGCCCTGGGCAATGGCCTTGGGCGCGAGCGCCGCGCCATCGGCCAGCGCGCCGCCAGCGCCCGTCAGCCGCGCCCAGATGAACAGGCCGCCCTGGGGCGGGGTAAAGGCGATGGCCTGGCCCAGCTGCTCGTGCAGCGCCTGGCCCATGACGCGCGCGCGGCGGGCATAGACGCGGCGTGCGTTTTCCAGCGCCTGGCCCAGGTGTCCGGCGGCCAGGTAATTGGCGGCCACGGCCTGGGCGAAGGCGCTGGTGTTGGCGTCGCTGAACTGCTTGCACATCACGGCCTGGGCCAGCAGCGGCGCGGGCGCGGTCATCCAGCCCAGCCGCAGGCCGGGCGAGAGGATTTTGGAGAGGCTGCCGCAGTGAATGAGCCAGTCGCGGCTGCCCGGCACTTCGGACGTGAGAGCGAGCAGGCTGGGCGGCGGCGGCGCGTCAAACCACAGCTGGCCGTAGGGGTCGTCTTCGATGATCAGGGTCTGATGCTGCACCGCCAGCTCCAGCACGCGGCGGCGGCGCTCCAGCGTGAGTGTGGCCCCGCCGGGGTTGCCGAAAGTGGGAATGAGATAGACAAAGCGCGGGCGGTGCTCTTCAATGAGCCGCTCCAGCGCATCGGGCTGCACGCCGTGGGCATCGGCCGGGGCGCTGATGACTTGCGCGCCGTAGAGGCGAAAGCACTGAATGGCGGCCAGGAAGGTGGGGCCTTCAACGATGACTTTGCAGCCCGGCTCGGCCAGTGTTTTGCCGATCAGGTCCAGCGCCTGCTGGCTGCCCGTGGTGACGATGAGCTGCTCTGCCCGCACACTGGCGCCGCGCGCCTGCATGAGCGCGGCCAGCTGCTCGCGCAGGGGCATGAAGCCTTCGGTCGCGCCGTATTGCAGCGCCTGCGCGGCCTGCTGCGTCAGCGCCTGGCGGGCGGCTTCTTCGATGTGCGCCACATCAAACAGGGCGCTGTCGGGAAAGCCGCCCGCAAAACTGATGATGCCGGGCCGGCCCAGCAGCTTGAACACTTCGCGGATGGCGGAGGTTTCCACATGGTTCAGGCGCTGTGCAAAGGGGTAGGAGGGGGCTGGCTGCATGGATGAACCGCTTGGAGGAACAAAGGGAACAAAGAAAAGCCACCCGCCGGGGGGGTGGCTTGAAGTGGTGCCTGAGGCCGGAATCGAACCGGCACGCCTTGCGGCCAGGGATTTTCTTCCCGCTTCGGCTTTCGCCGCCGGCGGCTTTTCGCGCAGGAAAAAGCCGCCGTTCGTGGGCTGGAGCACGCCTTCGCCCTGGCCTTGCGGCTTTAGGCGCCCGCCGTCTGCTCTCTACACCTTCCTGCGCTGGCAGGCTTGGCTCGGCGTTGGCCGGGCACGGGGCCGGGGGCGTTCGCCGAATTTGACGGGTTTCACTCCGGGCGTTTCCGCGCGGAGGCTCAAATTGTTTCAAGTCCCTTGTGTCTACCGATTTCACCACTCAGGCTTTTTTTCCGGAAATCCGCCGCGCAGCCGTCTGAAAGGGCGTTTTCCGCTCCTTCATTCATAGCACGATCTCGCGTGGATACGGCGAGGACGGGCCTTTTCATGGGCTTGAATCTGCTCTTGTTATCAAAGCAGGTTTCGCTGTTTCCACGGCGGCGGCGCGGGCTGGCTGGCCGCGCGCCGGGTTCCGGAAAGGGGCAGATTGTCGCAGAGGCGGCGAATGCCTTCCGCATAATCCGCCGCATGCGCACGCCTGAAATGCCTGAAGTTGCAGCCGCTGCGCCCGTTTTCCGGGCGCAAGGGCTGACCAAGACCTATCACATGGGCGATGTGCAGGTGCGCGCGCTGCGCGGGGTGGATCTGGCGCTGGAGCGCGGCGAGCTGGTGGTGGTGCTGGGGCCTTCGGGCAGCGGCAAGTCCACCTTGCTGAACATTCTGGGCGGGCTGGATGTGCCCAGCAGCGGGCAGGTGTTTTATGGCGGCGAGGATTTGAGCCGCGCTGATGACGCGGCGCTCACGCGCTTTCGGCGCGAGCATGTGGGCTTCGTGTTCCAGTTCTACAACCTGATTGCGAGCCTGACGGCGCGAGAGAACGTGGCGGTGGTCACGGAAATCGCCCGCCATCCGCTCGCGCCCGAAGAGGCGCTGGCGCTGGTGGGGCTGACGGCGCGGCTGGACCACTTTCCCGCGCAGCTTTCGGGCGGCGAGCAGCAGCGCGTGGCCATTGCGCGAGCCATTGCCAAGCGGCCTGCGGTGCTGCTGTGCGACGAGCCGACGGGCGCGCTGGATTCGGCCACGGGCGTGCGCGTGCTCCAGGCGCTGGAGCAGGTGAACGCCGAAATGGGCGCCACCACGGTCATCATCACCCACAACGCCGACATCGCCCGCATGGCCAGCCGCGTGCTGTGGATGCAAGACGGCCAGATCGTGCGCGAGCAGCGCAACGCCACTCGCCAGCAGGCGGCCAGCCTGCAATGGTGAGCCGCTGAAGGAAAAGGCCAGGCATGCCGGTATCCGCCCTGACCCGCAAGGCGCTGCGCGATTTGTGGCTGATGCGCGGGCAGGCGCTGGCCATTGCGCTGGTGATTGCGGCGGGCATTGCCATGCTGGTGATGTCGCAATCCACGCTGGACTCGCTGCGCACCACGCGCGACATGCTGTATGCCCAGCAGCGCTTTGCGCACGTGTGGGCGCACCTCAAGCGCGCGCCCAGCGCGGTGGAGCGGCAAATTGCCGATCTGCCCGGCGTGGCCGAAACGGAAACCCGCATCGTCTCGTTCGCCAAGATGGAAGTGCCCGGCTTTGCCGACCCTGTGCAGGCGCTCATGCAGTCGCTGCCTGACGACGGCCAGCCGCGCCTCAATCGCGTGCATCTGCGCACGGGCCGCATGCTGGCGCCGGGCGCGCAAGACGAAATCCTGATCAGCGACGCCTTCGCCAAGGCGCACCGGCTCAAGCCGGGCGACCGCCTGCGCCTGACGGTACACGGGCGCACGCAGTGGTTCCGCCTGGCGGGCATTGCCGTGTCCGCCGAGCATCTGAACCAAATCAAGCACGGCGGCATGTTTCCCGACTACGAGCGCTACGCCATCGTCTGGGCGCCGCGCCGGGCAATGGAAGCGGCGATGGACATGAAAGGCGCGTTCAACCAGATCGTGATCCGCCTGGCGCACGCCGGCACGGCCAGCGCGCGCCTTCAGCAAGAGCAGCAAGTCATCCGCGCCACCGACCGCATCCTGCAACGCTACGGCGGCATCGGCGCCACGGGCCGCATGGAGCAGATGTCGTTTCGCTTCCTGCATGAAGAACTCAAGCAGCTGGCCACCAACGTGTGGCTGTTTCCGGCCATCTTCCTGGGCGTGGCGGCGTTTTTGCTCAATGTGGTGTTCAAGCGCCTTATCGGCATGCAGCGCGACCAGGTGGCCACGCTCAAGGCCTTTGGCTACGGCACCTGGCAGGTGGCGCTGCACTACGGGCAGATCGTCACTTTCATTTGCCTGATTGGCGTGGTCATCGGCACGCTGGCCGGCGTGTGGCTGGGCACACTTTTGGCCGGGCTGTACCAGCAAAACTTCCGCTTTCCCTATCTGGTGTTCGGCACGGATGCCCAGGTGGTGGCCATTGGCGCGGCCATCAGCCTGCTGGCCGCGCTGGCGGGCACGGGCCACGCCGTATTCGCCGCCGCCAGCGAGCCGGTGGCGCAGGCCATGCGCCCGCCCGCGCCCGAAAGCTTTCGCCCCACGCTCATCGAGCGGCTGGGGCTGACGCGCTGGCTCTCGCAGCCCACGCGCATGATCCTGCGGCAGCTGGAGCGCCGCCCCTTCAAGGCGCTGATGACCGTCATTGGCCTGGCCCTGGCTGGCGGCATCGTCATGATGTCGGACTTCCAGATCGCCTCCATCAACCACCTGCTGGCCGTCGAATTCGGCCTGGCGCGGCATTACGACGTGGCCGCCTCCTTCACCGAAGCCGCGCCGCGCCGCGCCCTGCACGAGCTGCGCGCCCTGCCCGGCGTGCGCGCCGTGGAAGGCACGCGCATGGTTTCCGTGCGCATCGGGCATCTGAACCATCAAATACTCACCGCCATCGAGGGCCTGCCTGAAAACGCCCGCATGCGCCGCCCTTTCAGCGCCAGCTTGCAGCGCATGCAGCTGCCGCCCGCCGGCCTGGTGCTGGGCACGTGGCTGGCCCGCAGCCTGGGCGTGCAGCCCGGCGACACCGTGTGGGTGGAAGTGATGGAAGGCCGCCAGCCGCGCCTGACCCTGCCCGTGGCGCAACTGCTGGATGAATCCATGGGCATGAACGCCTACATGAGCCTGCCCGCCCTCAACCGCGCCCTGGGCGATGACGATCTGGCCAGCAGCGCCTTCCTGCTGGTGGACAAGGGCATGGAAACCAGCGTGCTGCGCGAGCTGGATCGCCGCCCGCTGGTCTCCAGCGCCGAATCACAAGCCGCCTCGCTGCGCAACTACCGCAGCACCATCTCCACCTTCACCCGCATCTTCACCTTCATGGCCACCCTCATGGGCGCCATCATCAATTTCGGCGTGGTCTACAACTCGGCGCGCATGTCGCTGTCAGAGCGCACGCGCGAGCTGGCCAGCCTGCGCGTGCTGGGCTTCACGCGCGGCGAAGTCAGCTACATCCTGCTGGGCGAGCTGGCGCTTTTGGTGCTGCTGTCGCTGCCCGTGGCCGCCGCCGTGGGCTACGCCCTGTCGGCCTTCGTGGCGCATGGCATGAGCACGGAGCTGTTTCGCGTGCCCCTCATCGTGCGGCCTTCCACCTTCGCCTTTCCCTCGTTCGTGACCTGCGTGAGCGCCATCATCTCGGCCCTGGCCGTGAACTGGCGCGTGCGCCGCCTTGACCTGATCGAGGCGCTCAAAACCCGCGAATAAAGCCCCTTTGCCACCTCCGAGCCGCCCATGACCCTTCCGCGCAAAGCCCTCTACTTCGTTCTGGCCGCCAGCTTCATCGGCGCGCTGGCCTTTCTCACCTGGCGCGAGCCGCGCCAGCTGGCCGCCACCGGCGCCGTCACGCAAGGCCCCTTGCAGGAAACCTTCACCGAAGAAGCCAAAACGCGCCTGAAACAGCGCTACGCCATCGCCGCCCCCGTCTCCGGCACGCTCCAGCGCATCACCCTGGAGCCGGGCGACGCCGTGCAGGAAGGCCAGCCCGTGGCCTACATCGCCCCCGCCGCCAGCACCTTGCTCGACGACCGCAGCCGCGCCCAGGCCGAAGCCGACGTGAAAAGCGGCCAAAGCCAGCAAGCCGCCGCCAGCCAGCGCATCGCCGCCGCGCGCGCCGCCCACCAGCTCGCGCAAGCCAGCCTCAAGCGCGCCCGCGCCCTGGCCGCCGGCCAGGCCGCCTCGCAAGAAGCGCTGGACCAGGCCCAGGCCGCCGCCACGCGCGCCGCCGCCGAACTGGCCGCCGCCCAGGCCGACGAGCAAGCCGCCATCGCCCGCGTGGCTGCCGCCCGCGCCACGCTCGCCCACGAAGGCGCAGCAGGTGAAAGCGGCGCCCGCGCGCCCCAGCCCGTGCTCTCGCCCGTCAGCGGCGTGGTGCTGCGCCGCAGCCTGCAAAGCGCCACCCCCGTGGCCGCCGGCCAAAGCCTGATGGAAGTGGGCGACACCGCCCAGCTTGAAATCGAAGCCGAAGTCCTGTCCACCGACGCCGTGCGCCTGGCCCCCGGCATGGCCGCCCGCGTGCTGCGCTGGGGCGGCGAAGGCGCGCTGCAAGCGCGCGTGACCCGCGTGGAACCCGGCGGCTTCACCAAAGTCTCCGCCCTGGGCGTGCAAGAGCAGCGCACCCGCGTCATCCTGGAACTCACCAGCCCCCGCGCCGACTGGGCGGCCCTGGGCGACGCCTGGCGCGTTGAAACCGAATTCATCACCCGCCAGGAAGAAAACGCCGTGCAAGTGCCCGCCAGCGCCCTTTTCCGCACCGCCGCCACCGAAGGCGGCGCGGGCAGCACAGGCGGCTGGGCGCTGTATGTCGTGGAAAACGGCCGCGCGCGCCTGACCCCCGTGCGCATCGGCCTGCGCTCGGACGCCGCCGCGCAAATCCTCGAAGGCGCAGCCCCCGGCCAGACCGTCATCCTCCAGCCCGACGACCGCATCCACGACGGCGTGCGCATCCAGCCCGCCTGAACGTCCCAGGAACGCCTGATGACGCTCCTTTATCTGTAGCGTGGTGTCCTAGTGGAATGGGCGCGGGAGCCACTTTCAATGCCTGCATATTTGCTCCTGTTTCTGATGTCCACGGGCAAACCTTGAACGGGTTCCGGGGGCCATCAGGCGGCGCGGCCCGCTTCACTTGCTCTTGCGCCGCGCGGCCATTTCGGCGCCCATTTCGGCCAGCGGCTGCGGCTCCAGCAGGGCCTGGGCGGCAGGGTAGGCCAGGGTTTCTTCCAAAGGAATGTGGGTGGCGTAGATGCCGGTGAAGCGGCGCACCAGGGCGCGGTCTTCATCGGTGAGCGCGGGGGCATCGGGCGCCAGCCAGGCTTGCAGGCGCAGGCGCAGGGCGGCCCAGAGTTCGGCCATGCGCACGTGATCGGCCTTCAGGGTGGCAACAGCCTGGCGCAGCCGTGCGTCGGGCGAGTGCTCGAGCAGGGGAAAGACGTGGCGCTCTTCGTCTTCGTGATGGTGGGGGGCAGCCATGTTGAAGTAGCGCAGCACGTCTTGCACGGCCGAGCGCGACTGCGCGTCGTGGCCGTTTTCGTCGATGTGGCGGACGATGCGCTCCAGCAGATCGAGGCTGCGCTGCACGCGGTCGTGGCAGGCTTCCATCATTTCAAAGGGCTGGTCAAAAGAGGCGGCGGGGGCGGAAAAACCGGGCAGGCTGCGGCTCATGGGTTTCATCCTTGATGGGCAAAGGTGGCAAAAGGCGGGGCGTTCGGTTGAATGTCCGGGCATTCGGGCTTTCGGGCACTGCCGGACCCGCAAAAACCCCTGAACGGCAAATAGTTGGCATTTGCGGCGGGCTTCGGGGCGGGGGGCTGCTTTTACACTTCCGCCCCGATGCGCCTGCCCGATTGTTCCCCCAAGAAGCGGCCACGCCTGGACGTGGCGGCAATGACCCTGCTGACAAGCCTGTCAGCGGCCCTGATGCCCTGCGCGGCGGCGCGGGCGGATGATGCTCCGGCCGCCGCCAGCGCGCCCGCCGCCGAATCCGCCCCGGACGCCGCCGGAAACACCGCTGAAAAGCCTGCCTTCACCATTGAAGTGCAAACGGCCAACGAAGAGCTGAAAACGCTGCTGGAGCGCCATAACGATTTGCGCCGCTACCAGTCCGTGCCCGATCTGGACGCTGCCGAGCTGGACCGCCTGATGGCGCTGGCCGAAAGCGGGCTGAAGGGCCTGCTGGCCGCGCAGGGCTATTTCTCGCCGCAGATCACGCTCACGCGGCAAGCCGCCGCAAAAGGGCAGCCGCCCGTGGTGCGTATTGCCGTGGAGCCGGGCGAGCAGGCGATGGTGGAGGCGGCGGACATCGCCTTTGCGGGCGACATCGCGCATTCTGCCGACCCGGCCGCCGCAGAGCAGCAAAAAGCCATCCGCGAAGACTGGGCGCTGGGCGCGGGCAAGGGCTTCACGCAAGAGGCGTGGAGCAGCGCCAAATCCGGCGCGCTGCGCCAGCTCATCGCCAAACGCTATCCGGCAGGCCGCATGGGCCGCAGCCAGGCCGATGTGGATGAGGCCGCGCGCAGCGTGAAGCTGGGCGTGACGCTGGACTCCGGCCCGCTGTACCGGCTAGGCCCCGTGCAAGTCACGGGCAACCGGCGCTACCCCGCCTTTTTGCCCGGGCGGCTGGCGCAGCTGGCCGTGGGCGAGCCGTATGACCAGGCGCGCCTGGCCGACGCGCAGCAGCGCCTGATCAGCAGCGGCTATTACGACGCGGCCTACGTCTCCGTCGATCCGCAAGAGCGCAGCGAAAGCGAGGGCCAGGACGAAAACGCCGCCCCCGCCGCCCCCACCGCCGTTACCGCCCCCGTGCAAATGCAGGTGACCGAAGCGCCGCTGAAAAAAGCCACGCTGGGCCTGGGCTTCACCACCGACGGCGGCCCGCGCATCACGCTGGAGCACCGCCACAACCGCGTGCCCTGGCTCGGCTGGCGCGCCGTGAGCAAGGCGCAGCTGGAAGCGGCCAACACCTTCATGGAAAGCGACCTGCTTTCCATGCCCGCCGCCAGCGGCTGGCGCTGGGGCGCGCTGGCCAAACTCAGCCGCGTCAAAGACGACGACCTGACCACCTACAACCGCCAGCTGCGCTTTGGCCGCTCGCAAAGCCGCGAGCGCTCCGAGCGCAACTTCTACGTGCAATACGACCTCTCGCGCGTCAAGGGCGCCGACGGCCAGTACGTGACCGACGAGATGACGGGCGACGGCTCCGCGCTCTCGTTCAACTTCATATGGACCACGCGGCGCTTCAACCATTTGTCTGACCCCACCGGCGGCTGGGGCCTGGGCTTTGAGCTGGGCGGCGGCATCACCATCAACGGCAAGCGCCAGCCCTTCACGCGCGGCGTGGCGCGCTGGCTGGGCTACATCCCCTTGGGCCACAGCGCCGCCAGCAGCCGCCTGGCCGTGCGCGCCGAAGCGGGCGCGGTGCTCAGCCCCGACGGCGCGCGCGTGCCCAGCGCGCTGCTCTTTCGCGCCGGCGGCGACAACAGCGTGCGCGGCTACGGCTGGCGCGACATCGGCATTGCGCGCGGCGGCATCACCGCCCCCGGCCACTACATGATGACCGCCAGCCTGGAGTGGCAGCGCCCCATCCTCAACAGCGAAGGGCGGCCCAGCGGCATCGAATACATCGCCTTCATCGACGCGGGCGACGTGGCCGAAAACCCCGGCGCGCTCACCCCGCGCCTGGGGCTGGGCACGGGCGCGCGCGTGAAAACGCCCGTCGGCCCCATGACCGCCGCCATCGCCTACGGCGCCAAGACGCGCAAGTTCAGGCTGCATTTATCGGTGGGCTTCGTGTTCTGAAAAACGCTCAAAACCCGCCCGCGAGCCGGTTTGCGCAGCCGCCCCCGCCCTGAAAACCACTGTTTTTTTCTGGCTGCCATCAAGGCAATCACAAAATCGGCAGCGGTTTGCAGGGCCTGAAATGGAATAAATGCCAATATTTCATCGCCTTTCCGCCCACAAAACCAGAAACAGGCTAAAACCCAAAATCAACGCCAGCTTGACCGCATCCGATGAAAAACCACTGCCTTTGAACAACAAAATGTGAGTGACATAACAGAGCAGCGGCACGGGAATAATCATGACCTTGAAAACGATGGAACGATTCCAGAATAATCGGGAAACCACCATGACGAAAAGCACAAGGAATATGTATGAATATACGATTAATCCATCCATTTTCATATCAATCCCCTTTCTGAACAGGCCATGATACGCATGGCATTTTATTCACCGCGTGAGCTATTATTTTGGGGCGCCCTGATTAATTTGCCCGCCAGCATGGCTCTGGCAGCCATCCAAACAAAATCCATGTTCTGAAGCGGCTTGCAGGGCCTTTATTTGCTCCTTGTTCCATAGCATGAGGTCCCCGCTGATATTGCGACAACCGCGTTTTTCGGCACCCTGAATTTGCTCCTGTTTCTGATGCGGCTTTGCCGGCCGCCGCTGACCCTTTCCGACCTCTTTCGCCATGAGCACCGCTCCTTCACCCGCCAGCCCCCTGCCCGAAGCGCCTGCCGCCGCGCCCCCGCGTTCCCAGCGCCCCCGGCGCCGCTGGCCGCGCCGCCTGGCCTGGCTGCTGCTGGCGCTGCTTGTGGCCGCGCTGCTGGCGCTCATCGTGCTGTGGCGCTGGGCGGCTTCGCCCGGCTCGCTGGAGCAGGCGCTCGCCTGGGCGCAGCCCTACATGCCGGCCGCCTTGCAAATCGAAGGGCTGCAAGGCTCCGTACTGCACGGCGGCCAGGCCGCGAAAGTGCGCTGGAGCGAAGGCGGCCTGACCGTGGAGGCGGACGAAGCCCAGGCGCGCTGGCATCTGCTTTCCTTGCTGCGCGGCAAGCTGCGCCTGGACGAGCTGGGCGCGGCCCGCATCCGCGTGGACGACGCCCGGCCGCCCAGCGACGAAGCGCCCGCCGCCGGGCCGCCCGCGCCGCTGGAGCTGCCGCTGCGCGTGGAGGTCAACGCCTTTCACGCCGGGGCCGTGGAGCTGGCCCAGCCCGGCCTGCGCATCACTGGCATTGCGGGCAGCTACCACTTCAACCAGCTCATGCACCTGCTGCGGCTGGACAGCGCCAGCCTGATGGGCGGCCGCTACAGCGCCAGCGCGCGCCTGCGCAACGACGCCAGCGCGCGCCTGAACGTTTCGCTGCGCGGCGAATTCAGCCTGCAAGCCTTGCAGCAGGCGCTGCCGCAGAGCGCGCCGCCCGCTGAAACGCCCGCCGCTGACGCCCCTGCCGCCGATGCCTCGCCCCGCCTGCTGCTGCGCGCCCACTTGAGCGGCCCCATGAGCGACATGCGCCTTGCGGCCCGCCTGCGCGAGCAGCATCCCGCTGACAAAAACGCGCTGGACACGGCGCAAGAGCGCGACATCGACGCACTGGGCGAGCGCCTGCTGCATGGCGATGAAGAAGCCGCCAATGCCTTGCCTGACGCCCCGCCTGCGCCGCATGCACAAGGCGGCGCAGCCAGCGATGCGCAAAACGAAGCACAAAACGATGCGCAAGGCGATGCGGAAAACGGCCCGCAAGCGCCGCGCGCCGATCTGGCCGCGCGCATTACGCCCTGGGCCGCCCAGCCCGTGGCCCAGGCGCAGGCCCGCTTCGCCTGGCTGGACCTGGCCCCCTTCTGGCCCGCTGCGCCGCAAACGCGCCTGTCCGGCCAGGTGCGCATCGACCCCGCCGATGCCGCCCAAAACAACGCCGATGAAGCCAACGCCGATGAAGCCAACGCCAACGAAGCCAGCGCCAACGAAGCCAGCGCCAACGAAGCCAGCGCCGCCGCGTGGAACGTGCAGGCCAGCCTCACCAACGCGCGCCCCGGCCCGTGGGACGCGCGCCGCCTGCCGCTGCAAAAGCTTCAGGCCCGCCTGAGCCTGCCCTCCGGCCCGCAAGGCCTGGGCGTGCGCGTTCAGCAACTGAGCGCCGATCTGGCGGGCGGCACGCTGCAAGCAGACGGCCACTGGCTGCCTTCAGAAACCCATTCAGAGGCCCAAACGCCGCAAACCCCCGTGGCATCAGCGCAGCCCGCTATCGAAAACAAAGCAAATGACGCAACGAATGCCAGCCCGCAGCCCCTGGGCGGCTGGCGCGTGAACGCCACGCTCGAAGGCATCCGCCCCGCCGCGCTGCACACGGCGCTGGCGGCGCAGCCCCTGTCCGGCCACGTGCGGGCCAGCGCCCCGGCGCAAGGCGGCCCGCAGACGGCCCAGACGGCCCAGGCGGATGCCGCCGATGCCGCCCCCGCGCCCATCACCTTCGATGTGGATTTGCAAGCCGCTGACGCCACCAGCGCCGCCCAGCCCGCCGCCAGCGCCCCGGCCACGCCCGCGCAGGAAATCGCACAAGAAGTGGCCCGCTTGCGTCTGCGCCAGCTCACCGCCCAGGGCACATGGCAAGCCGGCCCGCAAGGCCAGGCCAGTGCAGGCCGGCTGGAGCTGCCCACGCTCACGCTGCACGCGGCCGATGCGCAGCTGCACGCCAGCGGCGTGCAAGTGCGCCTGGCCGATCAGTCCGGCCAGGGCCAGCTGGCGCTCACGGCCCCCGGCCTGAAACTGGCGCTGCAAGGCAGCGCCGCTCCGGCCAGCGGCAAAGGCCAGGCCGAAGTGCAAGCGGCCAGCCTCGCGCAAACCCTGCAATGGCTGCAAACCCTGCCCGCGCTGCCCGCCAGCGTGCGGCAGGCGCTGGCAGACACGCTGCTCACAGGCCGCGCCAGCCTGCAAGGCCAGTGGCAAGGCGGCTGGCGCGACCCGGCCGTGAAACTCACGCTCGCCGCGCCTGAGCTGGAGTGGCGCGCCAGCGCCGGCGCCGCCCCGCTCAAGCTGCAAGGGGCCGAAGCGCGCGCCACGGGCCGCCTGCAAGACGCCAGCGTCTTTCTCAAAGGCGCGGCGCGGCAGGCGGGCCGCCGCGCCACTTTGCAAACGCAAGCGCGCGTGCGCTCCGTGCCATCCCAATCTGCCTCCAAAGCTGTTTCAGGCTGGCAGGCCGCCTTCAGCCAGCTTGACATCACGGCGCAAGACCCCGATTACGCCCCCGCCGCATGGCGCGCCGCGCTGAAGTCGCCCTTCACGCTCACGCTTGAAAACGGCCCGGCGGGCGGCCAGCCCAACGCCAAAACAGAGGCGGAAAAAACCGCCCCGCTGTCCGTGGCCGCCAGCGCGGGCGCGCTCGCGCTCTCGCCCGCCAGCGCGGCGCAGCCCGCCACGCTCTCGTGGGATCACCTGAAATGGGCCGATGCGCGCTGGAGCGCCAAGGGCAAGCTGCAAAACGTGCCGCTCGCCTGGGCCGCGCTCATCCCGGGCGCAGAGCTGCAAAAAAGCCTGGAGCCGGTGCTCGACATCGCTGGCAGCGCCATCCTGGCCGCCGAATGGGACGCCGAATGGGCGCGCGGGCAGCCCTTGCGCCTGCAAGCGGCCGTGGAGCGCACGCAAGGCGACCTCATCCTGCCGCCGCTGCCCGGCGCGCCCCAGCGCCAAAGCGCGGGCCTGCAAGCCGCCCGCGTGTCGCTCAACGTGCAAGGCCAGGACGCCACCGCCCGCCTGCTGTGGCAAACCCGCCAGATCGGCCAGGCCGAAGGCCAGCTGCAAACCCGGCTGGCCGCAGGCGACGCCCCCTGGAGCGCGCCCGAGCCGTGGCCCGCCGATGCGCCCCTGCAAGGGCATCTGAGCGCCAAACTGCCCCGCGTGGCCGCCTGGTCGCTGCTGGCGCCGCCCGGCTGGCGGCTGCGCGGCGCGCTCGATGCCGACTTGCGCATCAGCGGCACCCGCAGCGCCCCGCAATGGAGCGGCCAGATCGGCGCAGACGGCCTGGCCCTGCGCTCCGTGGCCGACGGCTTTGAACTCAAAAACGGCGAACTGCGCGCGCGCCTGCAAGGCGAGCAGCTCGTCATCGAGCGCCTCACCCTCCAAGGCGGCGGCAAGGCCCCCGGCAAAAAAGCCGCCGAAAACCAAACCGCCCAGCCCGCCAGCGCCTTGGCGGACGGCGGCTCCGTCACCGCCAGCGGCCAGGCCGGCTGGGCGGGCGGGCAATGGAGCGCCCGCATCGACGCCACATTAAACGGCCTGCGCCCCAGCATCCGGCCCGACCGCCAGATAGCCCTGTCTGGCAAGCTGCAAGCGGCCATGCAAGGCAGCGCCGCCACGCTCGATGGCCAATTGCGCGTGGATCAGGCGCACATCGAACTGCCCGACGACAGCGCCCCCACGCTGGACGACGACGTGGTCATCCACCGCGCCGATGGCCGCCGCGAAAGCGCGCAAGACGCCGAAGCCGAAAAAAAGCAGCGGCAAGCCAGCCAGCGCGAAGCCAAAACCACCCTCGCCGCCCAGCTCGGCCTGGACCTGGGCAACGCCTTCACCCTGCGCGGACAAGGCATCGACACGCGCCTGACCGGGCGGCTTCAGGCCACGGCCAGCGGCCCCATCGGCACGCTGCCGCGCGTCAGCGGCGAAATCCGCACCGAAGGCGGCACCTTCCGCGCCTACGGCCAGCAGCTGCAAATCAGCAAAGGCGTCGTGCGCTTCAACGGCGCGGCCGACAACCCTGTGCTCGACATCCTGGCCCTGCGCCCCAACTACCAAAGCGACCAGCAAGCCGGCGTGCGCGTGACCGGCACCGCCCTGCTGCCCAGCGTGCGCCTGTATTCCAAGCCCGAACTCTCCGACAGCCAGACGCTGGCCTGGCTGCTGCTGGGCCGCGCCGCTCCATCCGGCGGCGCAGAAGCCGCCATGCTCCAGCAAGCCGCCCTGGCCGCCTTGAGCGGGCGCGACGGCAAAAGCATGGCCTCCCGCGTGGGCCTGGACGAACTCTCTTTAGGCGAAGGCTCCGGCAGCGGCAGCACCAGCCTCACCGTCGGCAAGCGCCTCTCAGACAAGCTCTACACCACCTACGAACAAACCCTGGGCAGCGCCATGGGCACCCTGTTCATCTACTACGAACTCTCGCGCCGCTGGCTCGTGCGCGGCCAGGCCGGCGAGCAAGCCGCCCTGGACGTGATCTACCGCATCTCCTACGACTAAGCGCCCGTTCAGAGCCTGGCCGCGAGGGGCGAAAGAGCCGACCGGAATCGCTTCAAGGCGCCATCCGCAGACACAAGCCTTGCAGCTTGCCGGGAACCTGTTCAGAGCCTGGCCATGAGGAGCGAAAGCGCAGAAATCAGGCTGAACGGCAAGGCGCCAACCGCAGACGGGCCTTGTGCCCCGGCAAGGACTCGCAACGCCGCAGACCGCCCCAATCCCCCTTTTGCCCCCCGCAGACCGATGGCAAACAGGCTCCAAGCCCGCCACCGCCCGCAAACCGGCCCCAAAACAGACGCGGAAACAGACCTGAAAACAGGCTGCCAGCACGAAAGACAGCCGGATTTCACATCAAAAAGCGGAGCAAATTCAAGAGCCTAAAAACGGCTCTCGCGCAGTATCCACTAGGACATAATGCTATCGTTCAAGGAGCAAAATACAAGCAAAACGCAAGCGCCTGCCAAGCAGGCCGCCCGGCCCCTCACTTGCGGCCCGTCATGCTGCCCAGCACGCCGCGCAGGACTTGGCGGCCCGCCGGATCGCCGTAACGGGTCAAGGCGTGCGGCTGGCTTGAGCCTTCATGGCCGTGTAGTCCGCTTGCACGCAGCCTGGCGCCATGGCGGCAGCGTCGTATCGCCAGCTTCTGTTCGCGGTTTAACTCACGCCCTGGCCGCCGATTTTTTCCGTGGCGCGGATCAGCCGGCCTTGGCGTCGCGCTGGTAGCTGTATTGGGGTATTGGGCCAAGGCGCTGCCGTCGGCTTTTTGGTGGCGGATTTGGGCCAGGCGCCCGGCGGCGTCATGGCTGAATTGGGCGCTGACCAGGTTTGCAATTCGCCGCCTGCATTCCAGCGGGCTTGAAGGCTGTGTTCGCCCTGGCCAGTAAAGCTTGCGCTCAGTTGCGTGCGCTGGCTGGCTGCATATCAACCACCATCTATATTCATATTGCATACAGAACAAACCAGCAATAAGCCGAAAACAAACCCACGCATATCATGGCCCAACACCAGCTCTTTCCATATATCCATCAACCCTGAACAAAGCCAGTATATTCCTGCCTGCCATGATTTTAAAATATTCACCTCTCGGAAAGATGGAAAAAATATCCTTTCCATAATAATCTTTTAGATATGCCTGCGTGAACAGAAAAATGACTGACTCATAAATTCCATCCGGCTCCAAATGATTGGATGCCGATCTGATTTCCAATATCCTTATTGATAGAAGATCGCCATTGAATATTTGTATCAGCGGCGTCCAAGATGAAACGATATCATCTACACAGTCATCTAGAAAAAAACTATTCGCCTGCTGAAGACAGCCTGTCAAATTATAAATCATAAGCTGCCTCAGCAGTATTTCAGTTAGAACGCCAAACGCTTCTCAATGAAATCTTCCTTAAACCGCATAGAAATATCATCATTACAAGATAGATGCTTTCTAAATCCCTCATCCTCCTGCCTTCCATATTCACACCAATATGACCCCCCTTGTTGCATCGATTAGAAATCAATATCATCATGCATGATGATATTAAAAGCATCATATACACGCCGCAATCCTGCTGCAATCTTCTTATTGGTCGACGCAACCACGATGCAGTGTTCGCGAGTTTTCTTTGACTCAATTGAGGTAAATACTGCAAGATCAATACTGTTTTTAAGGCTGATCAAATCCAGCAACATATTTTGTTCAACAAAATCATTCCTAAAAGCCCAATCCTGAATAACATGATTCAAAAACTTATCCGGTAACGTTTTCGGAAGCAGCATGAATCTACCATTGCCAAAAATAGTTGCAACCAGCATCCATATATTTGACTCATTCAGTCCCTTGGCAATACCTATTTCGCTACGGAGTCCCCCATAACATGCCGTCTTGACCTGATATTCTTCAGGCATGACATACCCAGCCTTTGGCAGAAGGTCAATAAAATCAAGCTGCCCTATACTTTTGTAATAATCAACAGCCGCAAGAAACTCTTCTCTGGAAAATAATGAATCATCAACTATCGCAACCAAATCGGAAGCATGTGTCGCATGCCATAAGATGCGATGAACATCAACGAAATTTGCTTCCTCATAAGGCAGAACAAACAAATGTGGAGTACGCATGATTTTATTAATGGTAACGATATGGCAAGCTCACCAGTTTTTCATTTCTTGCACCATGAGGCTTATGCCAATCTTGACGGAACCATTGAATATGACCTGAAGAGCTTGTGTGTGTGACCGACGCCCAACATACGTCCTCTCTGGTTGCTACCTTTTCCAAGCTCAAGCTTGATTTTCCGCTGCGACTTGCTCAATGAAATTGTTCCCGGATCTATCCGCGTAGAACCAGGCCAAGGCGTTCCAACTTCGGGAGTTGGCCCATAAATCAGCAAAGAATTCTTTTGGCTCGATAAAAGCCGTCTTACTGGATTATCAGGTTTCGCCCTATTCCATTAAATATATTCACAAGATGAGATGTGGGGCCAGCCAAAGCAGAATCAAAATTAAGCATGGCTGTCAACAATGTCTGTGTAAGCGGAAAGATGACCGATCTATAAGTCCCATTCGGCCCTAGACGAACTAACATAGACGCAATTCACTCCAGGAATCCTAAACTGGGACCGTCAAATGGATTTTCAAATACAATTTTATTATTATAGTCAGCGACTTTTCCTTTATTTAATGGCAATGCCTTTACGGCATCAAGCAGCATTTCGTCGTCGGCCAATAACAGCGAAACACGATTGCACTCTCCCCATAACGGCATCACCAACAAAAAATCCATTGAGATTGAATGTATCTTTTTCATATATGCGACCAGACATTGATGAAGCGAGCACCCGTCCTTAAAAAAATCATCACTAAAGAGTTCTGCAACTTCCTCAATCTCGCTATCGCATATTCCTTTTGGCGTTGCTATATAATAGCAGCTATCGTATAGGCACATAGACGCCGCCACCACCCAGAGGGCCGTCTTTGATTCTTTGCTGTCATTACTTATCTCCATGATGGAAATGTTGCTTCCAGAACCCGAATCGACAGTCTTAATGCATTTTTCAAAGCCAATGCATTGAAGATATCTTAATTGATCTCTTTGTTCTGCCCTCAATTCATTCAAAAGTATAAATCGCTCAAAAACGTCATCAGCAAAGGCATCCCAACCTTCTTGTGGCGTAGTTGCAAAAATATTAAGCCCCTTATATAAATCCATTATGCACGAGAGCAGATGAAATCTTTGCTCCACATCGCCGCAATTAATTAATAAGCCGAGAGATTTCATACTTGTCGCCATGAGCAATGATAAGACGCACCTGCTTCTACGAGACAGAGGTCATTCGCTCTGTGTGGAGAATGCCGATCTTGCCTAAACCACCGCTTGGACATACCTTTTCCTCCCAGGGAGGACCGTCTCCCCCCTTGATTGGATCCCCAAATTGCTCCAACTGGCCGCACGGCAAAAGGTAAAGCGTGCCATGCCAGCAGACAAAGCGCCATCAACACTGGCAAGTGTGAGCAAAGGCTGTTTATTCGCCGTCATCGCGGCAGCTACTTCGACAGCATCCAGGTTCAGCGCTGAATAGACAGTTTATGAGAAATCATTTTTTGGAAATGATTTGATTATAACCTCGAGAAACTCTATATAATTATTCGCCACCACCTTTATTTCCTTGGGCCCTGCGCAAATAATTTGCCCATAAACCCCCTTTCCTGGAGGATTCAAATCGACAAACCAATAAGATTCATCATCTGCGCCTACCATCATCAAGTCTTTGTGCCAAACCACATGACGCAAAGCGCCAGAATATTTTGGCGCATCCGGCAGCAAACTATAAACATACC
>ERZ773090.131-NODE-131-length-71860-cov-6.58198_pt1 | contig 71860 bp, 68 predicted proteins | sample MGYA00580579_ERZ773090 | MGnify/ENA primary metagenome ERZ773090 (study PRJEB29015, sample SAMEA2738014) | human oral metagenome | biome: human oral; feature: human-associated habitat; material: dental | place: China | collected 2132 ... | reverse complement strand
CCTTCTTCATCGACTTCTATGGCCTGACGCTGTTTGCTGCCGGCGGTTTGAATAATGGTGGCGTCAATGACGGCGGCGGATGCTTTCTCTATTTTTAGGCCTTTTCCGGTCAGTTGGCGGTTAATCAGTTCCAGCAGTTCAGACAGGATTAAAACGTCGTCTGAAAATCGACAATTCGTTTTCAGACGACGTTTTATGAGAAATTCAGCAAATCCCTTTCATCTTCCCCCAAAAATCAATCTCCTCACCCGTACCTTCCTCCCCTGCCAAACCGTGCAGCAGTAATCCTAATACGTCCTGCGGCAGCTTTTGCGGCGTAGCGGCATAAAGCGCGGCCAGTTGCGGATGGCGCATCAATATATCTGACTGACGGATGAACAGGTCGATGAGTTCCACCGGCAAATCGGGCTGAATCAGGCGGCGTTGTTGCAGGGTATGGAAGAAACCGCGCATAAAGGCGTATTTTTCTTCGTTCAACTCATGGAAAAACCGCTCCAGCTCCAAATCGGTGTTCTCTTCAATGTCGCGCAGGAAGGCGGCGGAATAGAGTTCTTCAAACGATTGTTTTTGTAGGGCAAAAACGGCTTCGGCGGCTTCCCGCAGGTTGCATTGCCGTGCAAGCAGATTTTCAAATTCGGCACGGACGCGGTTTTTCTGCTCGGTAACGATTTCCTGCAAGAGCGCGTTTTTGCCGCTGTAATATTTGTAAAAAGTAACGCGGCTGACGGCGGCCTCGGTACAGATTCCTCCTACGGATACGGCGGAAAAGCCGTGTTCGCAGAACAGGCGGCGGGCGGTGTCGGCGATGGTTTGTTGTTTGCTGGCGGTCATGACGGTAGAAAGGTTTTGATTTTGTTCATAAAGGGTTTTCATTAAAGTTATCCGCAAGTCGGATACTCATCATATTTCCCCACGGCGGCAATGGCAATACGGCGGCGTTTCAGACGACCTCTTTCCTTATCCCTCCGCTCCGCCCTGCAGACAGGGGGCTGTCGGATGCTTAGCAGGCCAAATTCATAAAGGTTACAGAATCGCCCTCCCCCAACCTTCTCCCGCCGAACGGGAGAGGGAATTGTTTTTTAGATGGTTCACTATAAAAAGGGGGGATGTAAAGTGAATGATAAACACTTGCATTCCTGTTTTTTGTTTCTTATACTTTACATTAATAGTTTGTTTTATGTAAATATGTAAACAACAAATATTTGCATACTGACGGAGCGGTTGGATTGTCTGATGTTCAATCCGCCCCGACGTATGCCGTCTGAAAGGATAAGGAAATGCAGAAACCCGCCCTCCGCCGCCTGCCGCTGCTGCTTGCCGCCGCTTTCGCCTCCGAATGGATTTATGCCGCCGATGCGGCGCAAGATGCGGAACAAGTGCAGTTGGAAGAAGTCGTCGTAACCGGCGAACGCACCAACCGCAGCGGCTTTGAAACCGCCACATCCAACCGCGTTTTCACCGCGCCGAACATCGACCGCAGCGGCCACAATCTTTCCGCCACCGACCTGCTCAAACAAACCGTGAACACGGTGGACTTGGGCAGCGGCAACGATTTGCCGACTGTGCGCGGTGTGGATGGTTCCGGCCCCGCCGTCGGCGCGGTGGCGTTTTTCGCGGGCACTCGGCCGCGCCTGAACCTGTCCATAGACGGCCGCTCCGCCACTTACAATGAATTCGCCTTCGGCACGCAGTCGCTGTGGGACATGCAGCAAGTGGAAGTCTTGCGCGGGCCGCAAAGCCATGTGCGCGGGCAGAACGCGGTGGCGGGCGCGGTGGTGATGCGTTCCAAAGACCCTACCGACGAATGGGAAGGCGCGCTGCGCTTGGGTTTGGGCAACCAGAAAACGCGCAACATCGCCGGCGTAGTGTCCGGCCCGATTGTGAAGAACAACCTTGCCTTCAGATTGAGCGCGGAGCGGCAGCAACGCGAAAGCTACGAACCGTTCGTGTCCTATGAGCCGACCGGCAACCCGCGCCGTGTGGAAAACACCAACGTGCGCTTCAAACTCCTGCTCACGCCCGAAAACCATCCCGATTTTTACAGCCGCCTGACGCTGAACCACATCCGTTCGCGCGCGCCGCAAAACGAAATCATGGGCAACACCGCCAGCCGCCGTTTTTTAAAAGAAAAGCCCGTGTTCGTAACCGGCTCGACATCGGGCATCTGGGACGTATCGTGGCAGCTTAACGACTATCTGAAACTGGAAAACAAACTGGTTTACGGCCGCTACCACAACGAGCGGCTGCACCTGCCGATGACCGTCAGCCCGCAAGGCGTGCCCGCCGAACTCAAAGGCCGCGAACTGCAATGGGAGCCGGTATTGCATTTTTCAAACAAAGGCCGTCTGAAAGGCCTTGTCGGGCTGCACTACTTCCGCAGCAAACAAGACGAATGGGTAGATATCCGCAACGTCGGCGGCCGCAACACCTTTGACGACAGCAACAGCGTGCGCGCCCTGTTTGCCGAAACCACATACAGCCCCGGCGAAAAATGGGACATCACAGCCGCCGCCCGCATTGAAAAAGAAACGCACAAACGAAGCGGCGGCAGCGGCGCACTGCACCTTGATTTAGACAAAGGCCAGACCGTGTTCCTGCCCAAAATCGACATCGCCTTCAAACCCACCGACCAATGGGTCAGCGGCATCAAAGCTGCGCGCGGCTACAACCCCGGCGGCGCGGGCATCACCTTCGGCCGCCCCGTCGTAACCTACACTTATGAACCCGAATATGTGAACAACTACGAGTGGTACACCCGCTGGCGCAGCGCAGACCGCCGCCTGCAACTCTCCGGCAACCTGTTCCTGAACCACTACCGCGACATGCAGCTCCCCTTCTATCTCGGCACCAACTCCGTCGTCATCCGCAACGCCAAAAAAGTCCACACCTACGGCGCGGAACTCGCCGCCGACTGGCAGGCGACCGACAGCCTGAAACTTACCACCGGACTGGGGCTGCTCAACACCAAAATCAAAAGCTATCCCGACAGCGGCATCGAAGGCAACAAACTCGGCCGCGCGCCCAAATACACCGCCAACATCGGCGTGAAATACCTGAACGACAAAGGCTGGGAAGCCGGCGGCGACGTGCGCTTCTACGGCGGCTACTACTCCGCCGCCGACAATGCCGAATCGGGCAAAATCGGCACATACAACCAAGTCAACCTCTACACCGCCTACAACTTCAAACAAGGCCGCATCTCGCTCTACGCCGACAACGTGTTCAACCGCCGCCGCCCCATATTCATTTCCAGCGCCGACCGCCAAGACGCACTCTACCAACGCCCCAGAAGCGTGGGCGTGAGCGCGGAATGGAAGTTTTAGGCGGGGCTGAAATGATGGAGGCCGTCTAAAACTATCGTAGGTCGGGGATCAATGCCCTACCTACGGTTACTGGAATAACGCAGGTCGTCTGAAACGGCCGTAACAACCGATTATCGTCATTCCCGCGCAGGCGGGAATCCAGAATGAAGCCTCGAAGGTACTTCTTTATCCGATAAGTTTCTATACGGATAGGTTTGGATCCCCGACTGTACGGGGGTAGCGAAGCAGACTTGCGTAAGCTAATGACGGCACAAGAAATCTAATCATCAATATCCAACCTGCGCCTGCTCCCCAAAACATCCAAAGGAATCCCATGCACTACTTCACCCCCGCCAAAACCCTGCCCGAAGGCACCATCTACCTGACCGACCTGACCCACGTCGCCGACTTCGCCGACTGGTTGACTGAATTCAAAACCCTGTTAAATCAAAACGCCCGCTTCGCCACCGTCTGCACCCCCATGCGGCGGCAGGTAAGCGACGAACAGCGCATTGCCGACCGCAAAACCTACATCGAATGGATAAAGGCACACCGGCCGCAACTCGCCGAACGCTGCGCCGCCATGCTCCTTATCGAACCCGACGCGGCGCAACTGGCGTTCTTCCGCGAACAATCGTCCAAACTCGCCCCCGCGCTGGGCGTAAACTACATCGTCGAAGCCGACGAGCAAACCGCCCTGCTGCGGGCGGAAGAAGCGTTGAAGGCCGTCTGAAAAAGACTGCAAACACCGATAGCGGTTTTTCGGCCGCAAATCGGCTGCACACGCTTGATTTTTTTATTTTCAGACGGCCTTTACCTTCACACGTTCCGCCCCAAGGAAAACCAACCCATGCCGCAAACCCCCGCATCCCCCGCTCCGCGCGACTGGCTGCTGCTTATCGGCGGCAGCACCTACAAATTCACGCTGACCGGTTTTTATCTGGTCGCGCTAATCACTATTTTGAAAAACCACGGTTACAGCCTGAACCAACTGAGCTGGATACATTTAATCGGCGGTATCGAAGCGGCGAAGGTGTTGTTTGCCGCGCTGATGGAGCGGCGGCCGGCGGGGCGGTTCGGACGGTTTCGCGGCTGGCTGCTGGCGGCGACGCTGGGGCTTTCGGCGGTGTTCGGGCTGATGGCCTGCACCGACATGACACGGAATTTCCCGCTGCTTCTGGCCTGCTGCGTTTTGCTCTCGGCCATGTCGGCGGTGTACGGCTGCGCGATGCTGGGCTTGTCATGCATCGTCTTGCCGCACCGCGAACGCGGTTTCGGCGGTGTGATCCAGACGATGGCGGCGCGCGGCGGCAAGATGATAGGCGGCGCGCTGGTATTGTGGCTATATCAGGAATACGGGCAGACGGCGGCGGCGGGCTTTATGCTGGCGTTCAGCCTGCTGATGTTGCTGCAACTCTTGTGCTACCACGAGCCGGAAAGTCCGACAGCGCAAGGCGGTTTGACGGCGTTGGCGGCGCGGCTGGTCTCCTTTTGGCGGAAGCCTGAAACGGGCTGGCGGTGGCTGGTTTTGCTGTTTGCCGTTGCCGCGCCGTATGCGTTTGCGGCGGCGACTTTTGTGCCCAAGCTGGCGGATTTGGGCTTCACCCCGAAACAGACGGGCGGGATTCTGGCGGTGGGTATTCCTGTTGCCTGCCTGATTGTGACGCCGCTATCGGGCTGGTTTTCGCGCAATTATCCGCGCCGCAAACTCGTGTTCCTGCTCTACGCGCTGCAACTGCCGCTTTTGGCGTCCATGACCGCCATCGACGCGCTCGCCCGCGTCCGCCCTTGGCTGCCGCCCGCGCAAATCATCGCCCTGAGCCTGAGCTACACGCTGCTGCTGCCGGTAATACTGGCGTTGGTGATGGACAAATCCGACCGCGCCACCGCCGCACTCGACAGCAGCCTGCAATTCTCCGTCGTCCTGCTCGGCAGTTACGCGGCCGGTTTCGCCGCCCTGCGGCTGGCAAAAGCGGTCGGCTATGCCGATTCGTATTGGGCGGCGGTGGGTCTGGCCGTATTGGCGGGCGGGCTGCTGTATGCGTGCCGAGGCCTGTTTGATTCAGACGAGCCGTAAGACTCAAAGAAAGGCCGTCTGAAAACCTGAAATAGGGTTTTCAGACGGCCTTCCGTTATTTTCCGCTACTCTTGCGCTATGATTTCCACGCCCGCTTCTTGCAAGGCGAGATCTTTGCAAAATACGGCTCAGAAACCCCCCGCAAACTGCGTTTACAAGCCTCAGCCTGTCTGTTTAATCCAATAGGGCATCTACAAACGCTTTGGCATTAAACGGACGCAAATCGTCGATGCCTTCGCCTACGCCGATGTAGCGGACAGGAACAGGGCGGTCGGAAGCAAGGGCGGCAAGGATACCGCCTTTTGCCGTACCGTCGAGTTTGGTGACGATAAGGCCGGTCAGACCCAACGCTTCGTCAAAGGCTTTCACTTGGTTGACGGCGTTTTGACCGATGTTGGCATCAAGTACGACGATGATTTCATGTGGCGCATCAGGCATGGCTTTTTGCAACACGCGCTTCACTTTTTTGATTTCTTCCATCAAATGAAGCTGCGTCGGCAGACGGCCGGCTGTATCGGCAAGCACGATGTCGATCCCGCGCGCTTTCGCGGCTTGAACGGCATCGAAGCAAACGGCTGCGGAATCGCCCGTAGTTTGCGAAATCACGGTTACATTGTTGCGTTCGCCCCAAGCCTGAAGCTGCTCACGCGCGGCGGCACGGAAAGTATCGCCTGCCGCCAACAACACAGATTTTCCCTGCGCTTGGAAGTATTTGGCCAATTTGCCGATAGATGTGGTTTTGCCTGCGCCGTTGATACCGGCAAGCATAATCACGAAAGGCTCCTTAGTTTCCGGCAAGACCAGAGGTTTTTCCAAAGGCTTAATCAAGTCGTACAGCGCATCTTTCAGCGCGCCGCGCAATTCGTTGCCGTCTTTGAGGCCTTTGAGGCTGACACGGTCGCGCACGTCTTTCATCAAGTATTCGGTGGCTTCCATGCCCATATCGCTGGTAATCAGCACAGTTTCCAGCTCTTCGTACAAATCCTCGTCGATCTGTCCGCCGCCGAACACGCCGGCCAACGATTTTGCCATTTTGTCGCGTGATTTGGTCAAGCCTTGTTTCAAACGCGCAGCCCAACTGAGCTTTTGTTCTTCTGCCGGAGCAGGGGCTTCAGCCGGTGTTTCCGCAACGGCTTCTTGAACTTGCTCGACAGCTTCGCTAACTGCTTCAACAACTTCTTCTTTGACCGCTTCGGCTTGTTCTGCTACTTCCTCAGCAGCCTCGGCCACTTCAGACGGCATTTCGGCAACGGTTTCTTGAACCTGTTCCACAGCCTCGCTGAGGGTTTCAACAGCTGCTTCTTTTACGGCTTCAGTCTGTTCTGCCATTTCTTCAGCAGCCTCAGCTACTTCAGACGGCATCTCGACAACGGTTTCTTGAACCTGTTCAACAGCCTCGCTGACGGTTTCAACGGCCGCTTCTTTTGCCGCTTCAACGTGTTCTTCTACTTTCTCAACTGTTTCAGACGGCGTTTCGGTTAAAGCTTCTCGAACCTGCTCGACGGTTTCGCTAACGGTTTCAACAGCCGATTCGACAACTGATTCAACATGCCCTTTGACGTTTTCTGCTAAAGATTCGGCATCTTCTTTAATATTTTCAACTACTTGAGCAACTTCAGATTCTACTTTTGCTGCGGTTTCCTGAACTTGAGCCTCCTCAGGAGCCGGAGTTTCCTGTTTTTTCTTGCGACGGAAGAAGCTGAACATTAAATTTTCCTTTTAATTTTAGAAACTTGAAATAGGGAGTATTGTAGCGTATTTTACGTGGCAAGGTCGTCTGAAAATCAAGGTTGTCAGGTTTTGGCATTTCCAACGTCTAACAAGACAAACCATCCACACAGGAAACATAGAGATGAATCCCCGCACATTATTTTCACTTTGCACCAAGTTCGGCTGCCTGCTTGCGCTTGGCGCCTGCTCATCCAAAATGATGGATACCGAAGCCGCAACCATACCGCAGGCATTGTCCTCGTTGAAAACCCCTGACAACCGCCCTGCCAGTGTTTTCCTGAAAAAAGACAAACCCACCCTGATTAAATTTTGGGCAAGTTGGTGTCCTTTGTGTTTGTCCGAATTGGGACAAACCGAAAAATGGGCGCAAGATGCAAAATTCGGTTCTGCCAACCTGATTACCGTTGCCTCGCCCGGTTTTCTGCACGAGAAAAAAGACGGCGACTTTCAAAAATGGTATGCCGGTTTGAACTATCCTAAACTGCCCGTCGTTACCGACAACGGCGGCACCATCGCCCAAAGCCTGAATATCGGCGTTTACCCTTCGTGGGCATTAGTCGGCAAAGACGGCGACGTGCAGCGCATTGTCAAAGGCAGCATCAACGAAGCGCAGGCATTGGCTTTAATCCGCGATCCCAATGCCGATTTAGGCCGTCTGAAAAACTCGTTCTACAAACCCGACACACAGAAAAAGGATTCAGCAATCATGAATACGCGCACCATCTATCTTGCCGGCGGCTGCTTCTGGGGCTTGGAAGCCTATTTCCAACGCATAGACGGCGTGGTTGACGCAGTATCCGGCTATGCCAACGGCAAAACGGAAAACCCAAGCTACGAAGACGTTTCCTACCGCGATACAGGCCATGCCGAAACCGTCAAAGTCACCTACGATGCCGACAAACTCAGCCTAGACGACATCCTGCAATATTTCTTCCGTGTCGTTGACCCAACCAGCCTCAACAAACAGGGCAACGACATCGGCACGCAATACCGCAGCGGCGTGTACTACACCGATCCCGCCGAAAAAGCCGTCATTGCCGCTGCGCTCAAACGCGAGCAGCAAAAATACAAACTTCCCCTCGTCGTCGAAAACGAGCCGCTGCAAAACTTCTACAACGCCGAGGAATACCATCAGGACTACCTGATTAAAAACCCCAACGGCTACTGCCACATCGACATCCGCAAAGCCGACGAACCGCTGCCGGGCAAAACCAAGGCCGCCCCGCAAGGCAAAGGCTTCGACGCGGCAACGTATAAAAAACCCGGCGCTGCCGAACTCAAACGTCTCCTGACCGAAGAGCAATATCAAGTTACCCAAAACAGCGCGACCGAATACGCCTTCAGCCACGAATACGACCATCTGTTCAAACCCGGCATTTATGTAGACGTCGTCAGCGGCGAACCCCTGTTCAGCTCCGCCGACAAATTCGATTCCGGCTGCGGCTGGCCGAGCTTCACTCACCCGATTAACGCCTCTGCTGTTACCGAACACGACGATTTCAGCTACAACATGCGCCGCACCGAAGTGCGCAGCCATGCCGCCGACTCACACTTGGGACACGTTTTCCCCGACGGCCCGAAAGACAAAGGCGGCCTGCGCTATTGCATCAACGGCGCGAGCCTGAAATTCATCCCGCTGGAACAAATGGATGCGGCAGGCTACGGCGCATTGAAAGGCAAAGTGAAATAACGGATTGAATCAAAAAAGGCCGTCTGAAAAAGATTTCAGACGGCCTTTTTAATTTGTCGGATGCAAAGGGTTGGTTTCTTATCTATCAAAAAATCTCAATAACTAAGAAAGTGCGCCCTGCAAAAACCTTTTAAATTCGTTTTGCCAACTCTTCGGCTTTACCCACATACAACGCAGGGGTCAACTCAAGCAATTTGGCTTTGGCTTCTGCCGGAATTTCCAACGATTCGATAAAGAGTTTCAACACTTCAGGCGTAATGCCGTCTTTACCGCGTGTCAGGTCTTTCAGCTTTTCGTAAGGATTGGCCACGCCGTAACGACGCATTACGGTTTGAATCGGCTCGGCCAGCAGCTCCCAAGTAGCGTCCAAATCGGCAGCAAGGGCGGCAGGATTCGGCTCAAGCTTGTTCAGACCGCGCAGATGGGCGGCAAAGCCCAATACGGTATAGCCCACGCCTACGCCCATATTGCGCAATACGGTGCTGTCGGTCAGGTCGCGCTGCCAACGGGAAATCGGCAGTTTTTCGGACAAAAAGCCTAATACGGCATTGGCCATACCGAGGTTGCCTTCGGAGTTTTCAAAGTCGATCGGATTGACTTTGTGCGGCATGGTGGAAGAACCGACTTCGCCTGCTTTGACTTTTTGTTTGAAGTAACCCAAAGAAATATAGCCCCAAACATCGCGGTTGAAGTCGATCAGAATCGTGTTGACACGGCTGATGGCTTGGAAGAATTCCGCCATATAGTCGTGCGGCTCGATTTGAATGGTGTAGGGGTTGAAGGTCAGGCCGAGGCTGATTTCAACGAAGTTGCGGCAATGAGTTTCCCAATCCACATCGGGATAAGCGACCATATGGGCGTTGTAGTTGCCGACTGCGCCATTGATTTTGCCGAGGAACTCTTGCGCTTGCAGGTTTTTAAACTGACGTTGCAGGCGGTACACGACATTGGCGATTTCTTTACCCAGTGTGCTTGGCGTAGCAGGCTGACCATGCGTGCGGCTCATCATAGGGACGGCAGCCAACTCATGCGCCATGCCGGTCAGTTTTTCGATGATTTCGGCCAGTTTCGGCAGCAAAACAGCCTCACGCGCTTCTTGCAGCATTAACGCATGGGACAGGTTGTTGATGTCTTCGCTGGTGCAGGCAAAGTGGATGAATTCGCTGGCAGCAGCCACTTCAGGCACGCCGGAGAAGCGTTCTTTAAGCCAATATTCGATGGCTTTGACGTCGTGATTGGTGGTCGCCTCAATGGCTTTGACGGCGGCGGCATCTTCAAGCGAGAAGTTTTCGATCACTTTATCGATTTCGGCAAGCGTAAAATCGCTGAAAGCAGGAACTTCTACAATCTTAGGCTCGGCGGCAAGGGCTTTGAGCCAGTTTAATTCAACTTTGACACGCGCACGCATCAGACCGTATTCGGAGAAAATCGGACGCAATGCTTCAACGGATTTGGCGTAGCGGCCATCTAATGGGGAAAGTGCAGCGATAGGGTTAATCATGTCGGATCTTCCTATGGGATGAAAACCAAATTGTTTGCAATTATACATGATTTTACACTCCAAGGCCGTCTGAAAGACAAGTTTCAGACGGCCTTTTCAGCGTATTTTCATAAAATTCTTTTCAGAGGTTCAACTTTGCAAAATCGATTTACGATATATGCCATCTTCACGGATAATATCGGCTGACTTTTTGTAAATAATGAGGTTTTATGAATATCAAACGTTTTTCCCTAACTGCAACCGTATTTGCGGCTTTGATGTTGAGTGCCTGTGAAACAACCACCACATCGAGCGGTGGCGGCAGCTGGACCAATATCGGCACCATCTCTGAAGGCAATATCAAAGTGGCCATTGATAGAAGCAGCATTAAAAGAAATGGCGCACTGGTTACTTTCCGCGATAAAAAAACCGTTTCCAAACTGAAAGAAGAGCGTTTCGTCAATACGCCGGCCTATAAAACGGCCATCGGCAACTGGGAAATTCATTGCTCAAACAAAACCTATCGTCTGGCAGCGCTGCAACTGATGGACGAACACGGCCGGGTAATTTCCAACCAAAGCTATACGCCGACCAGCATCCGCCCAATGAGCGTCATGAGCGGCACGATTACTGAAAAACAATACGAAACTGTGTGCGGACATAAGCTTTAATCCACACTTATTCACAAAGTTATCCACAGTTTAAATATTTAAAAGGCCGTCTGAATGCTTTGAATATCAAGTTTCAGACGGCCTTTTTATGTTTTGATGGAAATTTATCTTCAAATTTATCCACAAATTTTGTTTATTCAAAAATAATTTATTACAGCGATTCATCTACGCTCAAAATTTGCTTCATTCTTTGTAAGAGCATTTCACAAAATACTGCTTTCTACTCTATTTACTGACTTACTATCTGCTCAATCGATCTGTATTTACAGACTGCTATGCATCAAACTGGATCTGCACTCAATGCTTTTTACACAGGTATTCCAATCTTTTGGAAAAAATTTGCTTCTCAAAATACCTTTCCTTTGACGATACAGCCCTTCTTTAACGCAGCCTTGCCCCTGTTTCTCCGTCAATAATCTGGCTAGGCGTTTTCTGCTTACCTATCAATCCGCCTACAACCCAGACTTTCCTGCCAAACTGTCTTCTGACTTCCCTTTCCGTTTTACATGCCCGTTTGCCTGCACGATTGCATGAAGTAGAGACTAAAGGTGTTTCCAAAACCTGACACAAACGTCTTGCACCTGCGTGCGCAGGAACCCTGACAGCCAATTTACTGCGTCCTTTTCCCCGCAATGAAGGCAATACTTTTTTGCTGGCCGGCAATAAGAAAGTTTTCGGAGCCGGCCATGCTTCATGAAGCATGGTTTGGATATTTTCAGACGGCCTTTGCAGCAAAGGTTGCAACTGTTCCAAGCTATGGCCAATGACAATCATGCCTTTGTGTTGCGGTCGTTTTTTCAGATGGATCAGTTGATTGAGTGCTTTGGGCAAAGTAGGGACACAGCCCAAGCCATAGCAAGACTCGGTAGGATAGGCGACCAAACCGCCTTTTTTAAGATGCGCCTGCAGCTTACATTGGGCTGCAGCAGATAAAATTCTGGGGAACATCATCATAATACCAAAGCCGTCTGAAACTGAGATTGTCGGACAATCTGTGTTCAGACGGCCTATTTCTATTCATTATTAACGGTTGATGGCTTTATCAGCAATGTCTTTACGGTATTGCATACCGTCAAAACGGATTGTTTCCAATGCCTCATAAGCCTTGCTTTTAGCTTGTGCCACATCATCGCCCAAACCGACCACACACAACACACGGCCGCCGTTGGTTACCACTTCGCCTTTTTCATTCGTTGCAGTACCGGCATGGAAAACTTTACCGATTTGATTGGCTTTATCCAAGCCGAAGATCACATCGCCTTTTTTCGGAGAGTCAGGATAATTTTGTGCAGCCAACACCACGCCTACTGCAGTCTGCGGATTCCATTCGGCAGCAACACTATCCAGTTTGCCATCGATTGCCGCTTCAACCAAGTCCACCAAATCGCTATCCAAACGGCTCATAATCGGCTGGGTTTCAGGGTCGCCGAAGCGGCAGTTGAATTCGATGGTATAAGGCGCACCGGTTTTATCAATCATCAAGCCCGCGTATAAAAAGCCGGTAAACTCATGGCCTTCTGCTTTCATACCGGCCACGGTCGGCAAAATAATTTCATTCATCGCGCGCTCGTACACATCAGGCGTTACCACCGGAGCAGGGCTGTATGCGCCCATACCGCCGGTATTAGGGCCTTTGTCGTCATCCAGAAGGCGTTTATGGTCTTGACTGGTTGCCATCGGCAAAACATGATTGCCGTCCACCATAACGATAAAGCTCGCTTCCTCGCCTTGCAGGAAATCTTCAATTACAACACGCGCGCCTGCATTGCCCATTTTGTTGCCCAACAACATATCGTTAATAGCGGCATGGGCTTCATCCAAAGTCATGGCGACAATCACGCCTTTACCGGCAGCCAAACCATCCGCCTTAATAACAATCGGCGCACCTTTTCGATTGACGTAATCATGTGCCGCATCGGCATTTTCAAAGGTTTGGTATTGCGCGGTTGGAATCTTATATTTTGCCATAAATGCTTTAGCAAAATCTTTTGAACTCTCCAGTTGGGCCGCGTATTGAGTCGGGCCAAAAATCTTCAATCCGGCAGCACGGAAATCATTCACCACACCGGCAGCCAAAGGAGCTTCAGGACCGACTACGGTAAAGGCAATATTTTCATTACGGCAAAAATCAATCAAATCTTGATGCGCCGTCAACGCTATATTCTGCAGTTTAGGCTCAATTGCCGTTCCGGCATTACCAGGTGCAACAAAGACAGTTTCAACTTTAGACGACTGCGCCAATTTCCAAGCCAGTGCGTGTTCACGTCCACCATTACCAATAACGAGCAATTTCATACCATCTCCTTGAAGAATAGATGTTGTAAATAAAATTCAATTGATGGAATATTGTTCCATCTTGTATAGATGTTTCAAATTAAGAATAATATTGCACCAAGAAAACCATACTCTAATTTCAAATAACTAAAGGAAAATCATGCAAAAACGTATTGACGAAATTCAAAGCAAATACCGCGAATGGTGCGAATTACTGCCACAACTGGAAGCAGATATCGCCCGCTGGAAACATGCCGCAAGCCTCATGCAAGACATGGATAACTTCTATACCAACGAATACCAAGCATGCCATCAAGCCATTGAAGAAGTGGCAGATGTTGATTTGCGCACACAGGGCGAATACAGCATTATGAGCGAAGATGCCCTATGGAACGCACTGGGGGAATTTCATCAACTTGCTTGGGAACACCTGCGCTCAAGCGTAAATGCTTTAGACAGATACCAAGGCTAAAACATCAAAGGCCGTCTGAAACTTTTGATTTCTCAAATATGTTCAGACGACCTTTTATTCAAACGGCTTCTCAGTATCTACTTCAATTTGGCGCGTATTTTTCCAAGCAGCAATACAAGCTTCATAATCGGCCAATGCTATTTTCACTGTCAACTTACAATCCAGCTGCAAATCCTGTTCCACAATATCGGCCTGATATTGTTTGGCAATCCGTATAGCCTCATTCAAAACAGGATACTCACACTTCAACCAAACTGTCTTTTCAACATTCTTTTCAACAACTTCAGCTATCGCCAATGCCTGAGCTGTTGATTCCTTATAAGCATGAATCAGACCGGGAACACCCAATAACGTACCGCCAAAATAGCGTACAACTACAACCAACACATCCGTTACGCCGACAGAATCAATCTGCCCCAGAATAGGGCGGCCTGCGCTTCCTGACGGTTCTCCATCATCGTTTGCGCGAAACTGCATTCCATCCACACCCAATCGATAGGCGTAACACCAATGTCGCGCCTTGTGATGCTCTTCCTTTAATGGGTCGAGATACTTCTTCACATCGGCCAAACTGCGGATCGGATAGGCGTATGCGATGAAGCGGCTGCCTTTATCTTTAAATTCAGCCTGTGTCGGAGTGGTGATGGTTTTATAGGTCGTAATCATGCCAAAATATTTTCAGACGGCCTTTGTTATAAAAGTCCGTCTGAACGTTTCACGTGAAACATTAGTTTTTCAGTGCTTCAGTCAATTGAGGCACAACTTCAAACAAATCACCAACCAAACCGTAATCTGCCACATTGAAAATCGGAGCGTCAGCATCTTTGTTGATGGCAACAATCACTTTACTGTCCTGCATACCGGCAACGTGTTGGATGGCTCCGGAAATACCGATAGCAAAGTACAGTTGCGGCGCAACCACTTTACCGGTTTGACCAACTTGAGCATCGTTTGGCGCATACTCGGCATCTACTGCTGCACGGGAAGCACCAATCGCAGCGCCCAACGCATCCGCCAAAGGAGTCAACACTTCATTGAATTTTTCAGCACTGCCCAATGCACGTCCACCGGAAACAATCACTTTTGCCTGAGTCAATTCAGGGCGGTCAGACTGGGAAAGTTGACGGTTTACGAAACGACTCAGGTTTTGAGCAGGCGTTGCCTCAACATTGACCACTTCTGCATTACCGCCTTGTCCGGCAGCATCAAATGCGGTTGCACGGAAAGTCAGCACCAGTTTTTCAGAATTGGATTGAACGGTTTCAAAAGCATTACCGGCATAAATCGGACGGACAAATGTCGAGTTATCCACAACTTCGGTTAAATCCGAAACTTGTGGCACATCCAATAGGGCAGCTACTCGTGGCAGAAGATTTTTACCAAACGCAGTTGCAGTCGCAGCCACATAGCGGTAATCCGCAGCCAGTTTAACAACCAAAGGCGCTAATTCTTCTGTCAAACCTTCAGCGTAATAGGGCGCATCGGCTACTAAAACTTTCGCTACGCCTGCAACTTTTTTTGCCTCTTCAACCACCGCAGCAGCATTGCTGCCGGCAACCAATAAATCTACATTACCCAATTTGGCGGCAGCCGTTACCGCATGCAAAGTAGCAGGATTCAAATGTTGGTTATTATGTTCCACAATAATCAATACGCTCATTTCATACTCCTTAGATCACTTTGACTTCGTTTTTCAGCTTTTCAACCAACTCAGCAACATCAGCCACTTTCACACCGGCTTGACGTGCTTTAGACTCGGCAAATTTCACTGTATTCAAACGCGGGGAAATATCCACAGCCAAATCGGCAGGACTTAATTTTTCCAAAGGCTTTTTCTTTGCCGCCATGATATTAGGAAGTTTGACAAAGCGTGGTTCGTTCAAACGCAAATCTGCACTGATGACCGCAGGCAGTTTCAACGCAACAGTCTCTTCACCGCCGTCAATTTCACGGGTTACCAATGCTTCTTCGCCTTCAATTTGCACTTTTGATGCAAAAGTACCTTGAGCCTCATTCAACAACGCAGCCAGCATTTGGGCAACTTGGTTGGCGTCATCGTCAATTGCCTGTTTGCCCAGCAGTAAAATTTGCGGATTTTCTTTATCCGCAACAGCTTTCAGCAATTTTGCAACGGCCAAAGGCTCCAACTTTGCATCAGTCTCAACATGAACCGCACGGTCGGCACCCATCGCCAAAGCAGTACGCAACGTCTCTTCGCATTTTTTCTCGCCAAGAGAAACGGCAACAATCTCGCTTACTTTTCCGGCTTCTTTCAAACGGACAGCTTCTTCTACCGCGATTTCATCAAACGGGTTCATCGACATTTTGACATTACCGATATCCACATCGGAACCATCGGCTTTCACACGAACTTTGACGTTGTAGTCCACTACGCGCTTTACTGCGACCAGTGCTTTCATTCAATTCTCCTAAAAAGAATGCCCATCAAATCAAGCATACTGCTTTTGATACATTCTTTATATAAAATCCAATTCGGTTTTCACCAACATGATAAAACCAAATTTATATAAATCTTGGCAAATAGAGCGGAATTATATCATTTCTAAAGCATTTACTCAGAAAATAAATCCAACTCCCCAGCAATTATTTACCGTATGCAGCAACACAATCCATCAAGGTTTGATAAACCTCGTCTACATTGGGAATTTGAGTAATACCGCCTAAATTTTTTGCATAAGCCGAAACTTGAACGCCGGTCTTGGCCGGATCTGTATCTGTATAAATTCCTACAACAGGCTTTTCCAATGCATTGGCAAGATGCAGCAGTCCGGTATCTACGCCAATAATACCCTCTGCGTTTTTCAATAAAAATGCAGCCTGTAATAAATTCATTTTGTCGCAAACCGAAGCAAACGGTAAATCGCTTGCAATCTGTTCGGCACGCATTTTTTCAGTTTCATTTCCCCACGGCAGATACACATTGCATTGTTGCTCTTCATTCAACTTTTTCAATAATGCACGCCAGTGTTCTACCGGCCATAATTTACTGTCGCGACTGGTTGCATGCAAAGCAACGTAATAAGGGGATTGCAAATTTTTCAGACGGCCTGATTCAGGAACCGACAAACCAAATACCTGCGTTTCAGGCATTGTATAACCAAATACTCGGGCGAATAATTCACGGTTTCGCCAAACCGCATTTTTACCTTTCGGTACGGCAAACGTTTTACTGTATGCAAGGGCAGTCAAACTTTCACGCGCACTGTGTTTATCCAAACCGTAAATAGGGGATTTCGCCATTTTGGCGAAGCATGCGCTTTTAATCAGTCCTTGACTATCTAAAACAAAATCAAAAGATTCAGCCTGTAAATCCGTTTTCAGACGGCCTATTTCATACCATGTTTCAGCCTGAAAAAGGTGTTTGCGCCATTGCCGCCATTTCATTACATGAACCTTTTTGACAAAAGGATGCAAGCGGGCAATATCTACAAACCCTGCCTCACACAGCCAATGGAGCTCTACCTCAGGACATTGTCGCGCCAAATCTTCAACTGCGGGCAATGTGTGAATTAAATCGCCCATACTGGATAAGCGGACAAGTAAAATCTTCATATTTTGAAAAATGTTTCACGTGAAACAACAGAATCTTAAATATAATTTATTGATTATTAATGTATTTTTTTATTTCTTCGGCGTTTTCTAAAATAACTGCTCCGGCAGAATGCATTTCCTGCCATGCAGATTCAACCGTTTCAGGAGCAATGCCGCGGCAAGCAGCCTGATTGACGATGACTTTCCAGGCCCCGCCTTTAAGCAACTGTAAAACCGTTGTCTTCACACAATAATCCGTTGCCAAACCGCCAACAATGACTGTATCTGCATCTTGACAGCGCAACCATTCGATCAAACCTGTACTGAGCTTTTCTTCAATATCATGAAAACATGCGCCGTAGGGGTGTAACTCAGGATCAACACCTTTCCAAACGCAATAATCGTATTCTTTGGCTGAAGGCAGGCCATCCAACAACTCATAGCCATATGTTCCAACCATCGCATGCGACACCCAAGTCAAATCCGCATCCGGCAAACCCGTCGGTTTCAACATATCAACAGGATTATCCACAAGCCATTTTGCCGCGACATGATGCGCATCTTTCGTCATCACGCGTAAATCCGCCAATGCAGCTTGGGCATTGAGTTCATCCGCAATCAGATGACCTTCGGCAACAGGCAATTCTTTAGGGCACAAAGGCGTAAACGTTTTTTGTGCATCTACATCGATAGAAACAATCATGGATTAATTTAACCTATTGATTTTATTTTATATTATTTAAAATGAACATTTATTGCCAATATACGGACATTTGGAATAAATGTTTTGTATTATAACAAATTACTACTGCAAAATGTGGGAAAACATCTGTGATATGATGACAGTTCGCACAGAATATTTATCCACACATTATGTCCTATTTGATTACGCCTATTGCAACCGTTCATTCCCCCTACAAACAAAAATTCGGCATTGCCCGCCAACCCGGTTTGGTTCCTGCAGCAGAAATTTGCATTGAACTCACTCCTGAATTTACCGCAGACAGCGTTCGGGGCTTGGAACACTTCGATTATGTGTGGATAAATTTTATTTTTCACGGCGTATTGAATGAAGGTTGGGCGCAAATGGTGCGTCCGCCACGGCTCGGAAGCAAACAAAAAATGGGCGTATTTGCCACGCGCAGCCCGCACCGCCCCAATCATCTCGGACTATCACTCTTAAAACTCGAACGCATCGAAACAGGCAAACCTGTCCGCATCTATTGCAGCGGTGCAGACCTATTGGACGGTACTCCTGTAGTGGATATCAAACCCTACATCCCGTTTGTCGAGGCCAAACCTGACGCATCATCAGGCTTTGTCAGCGGCAAACCTGAAGAATTGAACGTTGTCTGGGCAGAAAGTACGCTTGCGGAACATTTATCCACAGAAGAAAAACATCTCATTGAGCAAAGCATCGCCCAAGATCCTCGCCCTGCCTATCAAGATATTCCCGAACGGATTTATGTGATGAATATTGCGGATTATGAAGTGCAGTTTAGGATAGAAAACAAATGTGCCACAGTGATTAAACTATCCACAATCTGATTGCAAATTAAATCTCTCTACACACAAAAGGCCGTCTGAAATGTTCAGACGGCCTTTTAATTATCCACAGACTGATTGATTCAGCCCGTTATTTTTTAGATTTTGCTGGCAAAGAATTCCAAGGTACGAACCAATTGGCAAGTGTAAGACATTTCATTGTCGTACCAAGCAACAGTTTTCACCAATTGTTTGTCGCCAACTGTCATCACGCGGGTTTGAGTTGCATCGAAGAGTGAGCCGTATTCAATACCGATAACGTCGGAAGAAACAATTTGATCTTCAGTGTAGCCGTAAGACTCACTAGCGGCGGCTTTCATGGCCGCATTGATTTCTTCTTTAGTAACAGGGCGTTCGAGAATAGAAACCAGTTCGGTCAAAGAGCCGGTGGCTACGGGAACACGTTGGGCAGAGCCATCAAGTTTGCCGTTCAACTCAGGAATAACCAAGCCGATGGCTTTAGCAGCACCGGTGCTGTTCGGTACGATATTCAAGGCAGCAGCACGGGCACGGCGGAAGTCGCCTTTGCGGTGTGGCGCGTCAAGGGTGTTTTGGTCGCCGGTATAAGCGTGGATGGTGGTCATCAGGCCTTCAACAATACCGAATTCTTTTTGCAATACCGCAGCCATAGGGGCCAGACAGTTAGTCGTACAAGAAGCGGCGGAGATAACAGTTTCGCTACCGTCCAAAATATCTTGGTTTACGCCGTATACAACGGTTTTTACATCATTGCCACCAGGAGCAGAAATCACAACTTTGCGCGCACCGGCACGGATATGGGCTTCAGCTTTGGTTTTGCTGGTAAAGAAACCAGTACATTCGAGAACAACGTCCACACCCAGCTCGCCCCAAGGCAATTCTTCAGGATTAGGATTGGCAAATACTTTGATTTCTTTGCCGTTAACAACAATTGCATCATCTTTCAATTCGGCAGAACCTTCAAAGCGGCCTTGAGTACTGTCGTATTTAAAGAGGTGCAGCAGCATATCAGCAGGAGTCAAGTCGTTAACAGCAACGACTTCGATACTTTGGGCTTTTTCAATTTGACGCAATGCCAGACGACCGATGCGGCCAAAACCATTAATCGCTACTTTAATACTCATTTTGCTACTCCTATTAGATGGAATGGGAAAAATTTTTCAGTAAGGCCATTGTATCCTGAAATAAAATTACTTTCTAGGATTACAGATGATTACTTTTAAGTTGTTTGATTTAAATAAAGAAAACATGAAATTCTTGTTTGTAGGAAAATATCAGGCAAATCGAATCAGTCCGGACTTTTGATATTTTATTTCATAAAAACCATTTTCCAATCTTAAAAGTTTCATAAGTTTATGATTTTCATAAACTTAGTTCTATTTTTCCATATTTTGCCGATTTTGTGTTGATAATTCAGTATTTTCTTCAAATCATAATATTTTAATTTTTAAAATGATGATTTTGATGAAGAACCAAACCATCTGTGGATAACGGAATAACTTTCTTTAAAACCAATTCGATAATTACTTTTTATCTTTGAGACCAACCTTAACTGAATGCCAGAATAAAAAAGGATAGAATCTTAGTTTTTCTATTTTTCTGTGGATAAAACCAAAATTACCCACTTCAATTTCACATATTATTGTGGATAATTAAAATTTTGAAATTCACACCCGCAAAACATCCATATTGGCAAATACTATTAAAAATGATGGCTTGTTTTTTCCTTTTTAACGTATCATTTGCCCATCAGACTTTTTAAAAGGAAGCAATTATGCTGCAACGGACTTTAGCCAAATCAGTAAGCGTTACCGGCGTCGGCCTGCATTCGGGCGAAAGGGTCGCTCTGACTTTGCATCCTGCCGAAGAAAACAGCGGTATTTCGTTCCGCCGTACTGATTTAAGTGGAGAAATGGGCGAAGTAATCAAATTAAATCCTTATTTGATTAACGATACCCGCCTCTCTTCAACCATCGTTACCGATAAAGGCGTGCGCATCGGCACGATTGAACACATTATGTCGGCACTGTCTGCCTATGGCATCGACAATGCCTTGATTGAATTGAACGCGCCTGAAATTCCGATTATGGACGGCTCCAGCCTGCCGTTTATTTACCTTTTACAAGATGCAGGCGTGGTCGATCAAAAAGCCCAAAAACGTTTTTTGAGAATCCTCAAACCCGTTGAAATCAAAGAAACCGGAAAATGGGTGCGCTTTACGCCTTATGACGGCTTTAAAGTTAATTTAACCATCGAATTTGACCATCCCGTATTCAACCGCAGCGCACCTACTTTTGAGATTGATTTTGCAGGAAAATCCTATATCGATGAGATTGCCCGCGCCCGTACCTTCGGCTTTATGCACGAAGTGGAAATGATGCGTGCCCACAATCTCGGACTGGGCGGCAATTTGAACAACGCCATCGTGATTGACGACATGGACGTTTTGAATCCGGAAGGTTTGCGCTATCCCGATGAATTTGTCCGCCACAAAATCCTTGATGCGATTGGCGATTTATACATTGTCGGCCATCCGATTATCGGCGCATTTGAAGGTTACAAATCAGGCCATGCCATCAATAATGCGCTGTTGCGTGCCGTTTTGGCAGATGAAAGCGCTTATGAATGGGTTGAGTTTGCCGATGACGAAGACTTGCCCACCGCTTTTCACGAATTGCCGGCAGCCAAATAGAAAATAGATAACGCAGTTCAATGCAAAGGCCGTCTGAACCTTTCAGACGGCCTAAATTATGTCGTTTTCCACAAATAATTATCCACATATTCATCTATTTTATCTTATTGAAAAATAAAAATATTAAAATTTAACTCTATTCTTATACACATCTTATCCATATATTTTCCCAAACTAAAAGGCCGTCTGAACAACTAGGTTTCAGACGGCCTTTGCATGTAAAACCGATAAAATCAATCGCCCATGACCTTGCCTTCACGGCGCGGGTCGGCACCGCCAAGCAAACCGTCTTTGCCGATTAAAATCCCTTGTACGCCGGAATTCAAATCGCGGATTTGGACTTTGTAGCCCAATTTTTCCAACGCAGCCGCTTTGTCCGCTGCTGCGGTTTTTTCCTCGATTTCATACTGGCTGCCACGATTGAGCATATTCGGCAGTGAAATTGCCGTCTGAATGTCCATACCCCAGTCGATATGCGCCACCAGCGTTTTGGCGACGAAACCGATAATACGGCTGCCGCCGGGCGAACCGACCGCCATATAAGGTTCGCCGTCTTTCATCACAATGGTCGGTGCCATTGAAGAACGCGGCCGTTTGCCGCCCGCCACGCTGTTGGCAACGGTTTTACCGTCCGCGCCGACAGGGTTGAAAGCGAAATCGGTCAATTCATTGTTGAGCAGATAGCCGTTTGCCATCAGCCCCGAACCAAATGCGTTTTCAATCGAAGTCGTCATCGATACAACGTTGCCGTCTTTATCCACAACCACCAAATGGCTGGTGGACGGTAGCTCGACCGCCATGCCTTGCGCGTATTCCTTGCCGAACTTGCCTGCCTGAATAGTTTCCAACGCCTTGTCAGCTTTGCGGATTTCTTCGGCACGTGGTTTCAAATAAGCCTGAGAAATCATGGCGCGGGTCGGAACGTTCACAAACTTGGGATCGCCGACATAATAATCGCGGTCGGCAAAAGCAATCCGCGACGCATCGCCTATCCAGCGCCAACTGTGGATATTTTCCGCACCCAACGCCTTCATATCCTGATTTTGCAATACGCCCAAAATCTGCCCCAAAGCGATTGCGCCGGAACTTGGCGCACCCATGCCACAGACTTCATATTCACGATACGGCGCACAAACCGGTTGACGCTCGATAACTTGATAGTTTTTCAAATCCGCCATGCTGATTTTGCCGGGGTTATCCACAGCACCGGTAACGGCACGGACAATATTCTGCGCCTGCACCCCCTGATAAAACGGCGCGCTGCCTTTTTCCGCCAACAGGCGTACGGAGCGGGCAAATTCAGGGTTTTTCAACACCGTTCCCGCTGCCAAAGGTTTGCCGTCGGGCAGGAAATACGCGGCGGTTTGCGGATAGCGTTGCAAAGGCTCCAAATTCTGCTCGATGGATTTCGCCATACGCGGTGAAACGCTAAAGCCTTGTTCCGCCAAAGCAATCGGTTTGTCAAACAAGCTTGCCCACGGCAATTTGCCGTAACGCTTATGAACATCTTCCAGCAGCTTCGGAATCCCCGGCACACCGACCGAACGGCCGCCGACCACTGCGTTCATAAAGCCCATCGGCTTGCCGTTTTCATCCAAGAAAAGCGCTGGCGTTGCCGCTTTCGGCGCCGTTTCGCGGGCATCAAACGTCGTCAGTTTTTTCGCCTTATTGTCCCAATACACCAAAAACGCGCCGCCGCCCAAACCGGAAGACTGCGGTTCGGTCAGACCCAAGGTTGTCTGCATGGCGATCATCGCATCTATCGCGCTGCCGCCGCGCTTCAAAATTTCATAACCGGCTTCAGTTGCCAGCGGATTGGCAGACGCCGCCATATAATGCTTGGCGCGGATTAACTTCTGCTCCGTCAGCCCTGTTCCTTGCTCCGGCGCATGGTTATCCATAGATATGGAGGGCAGGGCAACTTGAGGCTTTTGAATCGGCTGTTGTGCACAAGCGGCCAAAATCAAAACGGATAACAAATTAATACTAAAGGAAAACTTCATATACACACCCTTATTAAAATATTTTCAGACGGCCTTTTTCCAACTTAAACAAAAGGAAATATGAAAATAGCTTGAAATAAAAAACCATTTGACTATTTCTCTAGTCAATCAGTTCCAATTGGAGAAGTATAAAACAAGCTAAGATTGTGCACAGGCAAAAAGTTACCCACAGGATAAAGCAGCAGGAAAATTTTATCCACATCTGCAAACAAGGCCGACTTTACTTTATCCTCATCAAAAAATATCAGCTAAGTATTTGAAAATTTTTTGTAATCAAAGTTATCAACAATCTGTAGCAGCACTCAATATCATCTTCTATTTATTATTTAAAATCTAATTTATAGTTTGTTTTCCCAAAGGAAAAGGCCGTCTGAAACGTAAAGGCATCTTTTCAAAAAATTAAAAAGTTAAGGATTGTTAAAAAGTTGTAAATCAGCTAGAGTTACGGCTGATAAATTAAATTAATAATGGAGCTTCCATCAATGAAAGGCGATATCGGCGTCATCGGCTTGGCTGTTATGGGTCAAAACTTGATTTTGAATATGAACGATCGCGGTTTCAAAGTCGTGGCGTACAACCGGACCACCGCTAAAGTAGACGATTTTCTCAACGGCGCAGCCAAAGGCACCAACATTATCGGTGCCTATTCATTGCAAGATTTAGTGGATAAATTGGAAAAACCGCGCAAAATCATGATGATGGTACGCGCAGGTTCTGTCGTTGACGACTTTATCGAGCAACTTGTCCCGCTTTTGGAACAAGGCGACATTATTATTGACGGCGGCAATGCCAACTATCCTGATTCCACCCGCCGTACACACGAGCTGGCGGCAAAAGGCATCCACTTCATCGGCGCGGGCGTTTCCGGTGGCGAAGAAGGTGCGCGTCACGGTCCGTCCATCATGCCCGGCGGCGACGAAGCCGCATGGCCCGCCGTCAAACCCATCTTCCAAGCCATTGCCGCCAAAACCCCGCAAGGCGAACCCTGCTGCGACTGGGTTGGCCGAGACGGCGCAGGCCATTTCGTCAAAATGGTGCACAACGGCATCGAATACGGCGATATGCAGTTGATTTGCGAAGCGTACCAATTTATGAAAGATGGTTTGGGCCTGTCTTATGATGAAATGCACCAAATCTTCAACGAGTGGAACAAAACCGAACTGGATTCCTACCTGATTGAAATCACCGCCGCGATTTTGGGCTACAAAGACGAAAACGGCGAACCTTTGGTCGAAAAAATCCTCGATACCGCCGGACAAAAAGGCACAGGCAAATGGACCGGCATCAACGCCCTCGATTTGGGCATCCCGTTGACGCTCATTTCCGAAGCCGTGTTCGCCCGCTGCGTGTCCGCGTTCAAAGACCAACGCGTTCAAACCGGCAGCTTGTTCGGCAAAACCATCAGCCCCGTCGAAGGCGACAAAGCCGCATGGGTCGAAGCCCTGCGCCAAGCCCTGTTGGCATCCAAAATCATCTCCTACGCACAAGGCTTCATGCTCATCCGCGAAGCCAGCGAAAACAACGATTGGGCATTGAATTACGGCAACACCGCCCTTCTGTGGCGCGAAGGCTGCATCATCCGCAGCGCGTTCTTGGGCAACATCCGCGACGCATACGAAGCCAATCCCGATTTAGTGTTCTTGGGTTCCGACCCCTATTTCAAAGGCGTATTGGAAAACTGCCTGCCCGCATGGCGCAAAGTGGTCGCCAAAGCCATCGAATGCGGCATCCCCATGCCCTGCATGGCTTCCGCCATTACCTTCCTTGACGGCTACACTTCCGAGCGTCTGCCGGCAAACCTGCTGCAAGCACAACGCGACTACTTCGGCGCGCACACTTACGAGCGTACCGACAAACCGCGCGGCGAGTTCTTCCATACCAACTGGACAGGTAAGGGCGGCGATACCGCTTCAACCACATACGATATTTAATTTGCCCGGGCAAACAAAAGGCCGTCTGAGTATTTCAGACGGCCTTTTTATAGGATTATCCACAATAAAGAATGAAACAATTTAACCCATTTAATAGATAACTTTATGAAATAAATAAGGATTAATAAAGGCCGTCTGAATATTTCAGACGGCCTTTAAAATTGTTCACAACCTTATCAACAGGTTTTCCATAGATTAAACCAGATTTTGCGGACTCCCGGCCACGAAGCGGTTGATGTTGTCCAAAAGGATGTCAAACAGGCGGTTGGCAGCCTCTTGGCTTGCCCATGCAATGTGTGGTGTGACGATGAGGTTGGGCAGGCGGGCTTTCAGCAGAGGGTTGCCGTCGCGCGGAGGCTCTTGTGTTAACACGTCAAAACCCGCGCCGCCGATTTGGCCGTATTTCAACGCCGCAACCAAAGCGGCTTCATCAACCAAGCCGCCGCGCCCGCAGTTGATGAGGATGGCGCCGGGTTTCATTTGTTGCAATTCGGCTTCGCCTATCATGTTTGCCGTTTGCGGCGTAAGCGGACAATTAAGCGACACGACATCGGCAGAGCGGATAGCTTCGTCAAAGGAAACATAGCCGTCGCGGACGCTTTGGGCATTTTTATGTTCGGCGAACACGACATTCATTTTGAAAGCCTGAGCATAAGTTGCCAGCGTTTTACCGATATTGCCGCGACCGAAAATCGCCAGAGTTTTACCGTTTAAATCGCGCATAGGAGCGCCGAGGTGGCAGAAAAACGGCGAATTTTCCCACAAGCCTGCCGCAACGTCGCGCTGATAGGCAGGCAGGTTGCGCATCAGGGTAATCATCATCATAAACGCGTGTTCCGCCACGGATTCATTGCCGTAAGCGCGGATATTGCACACTGCCGTACCGTTTTGTTTGGCAGCCTCAACGTCCACATTGTTGACGCCTGTCGCCGTAACGGCAACCAGCTTGAGTTGTGGATTTTCGGCAAATGCTTGGGCAGAAATCACGACTTTGTTGGTAATCACAATGTCTGCGCCGCGGATACGCTCTAAGGTTTCGTGCGCTTCGGTTGTGCCGTAGCTGCTCAATGTATGTGGAAAATCAAAATCAAACGGGCGGTTGACGAGGGTATCGTGGTCGAGGACGACAATATGGAGCGGGTTCATAAAATTCCTATCAAAAATAAAATATCGATTTATAAAATCTAAATTAGGATAAAGGATTTAAAATATACGCGTTAGTTGATAATAATTATTATGTAGTGATTCAAACATCAATGTATCAGGAAAACAGCATGATTAAAACCATTACATTTGCTATTTTGCATTTCAGCGTCGCATTTAGTGTTGCCTATATTCTGACCGGCAGTATCGGCGTTTCCAGCGCGGTGGCTTTGGTTGAACCCATCGTCAATACCGTTGTCTTTTATTTTCATGAGAAAGCGTGGAACCGCTACGAGAAAAACAAATCCGAAAAGCAAAAATTGTGGGTGCCTCTGCATCAGTGCGGCTAAAGTTTCAGACGGCCTTTTGCTTGATTAAAACCGATTATGCCTTTGCGGTTCGTCCATCGCCATAAAATGCCAAACCCTAAAATAGAGTAAGACTTTACGAAGGTTTCATGAAGGTAAAAATGCTAAAATACGCTATTCTTGCAAACCCATTCAGACGGCCTCAATGCTCACCGATTTAGAAAAAAACGCCATCCGCGACCATTACCAAAACATCGGCAAAAACCTGCCCGGTTTCCGTCCGCGCGCTTCGCAGCGGGAAATGATTGCGGCGATTGCCAACGCTTTTTCGCGGACGTTGACGCGTGAAGAAGGCGAAGAAGCGCCCAAACGCGAGGGCGAGAGCATTGCCGTGATCGAAGGACCGACCGGCGTGGGTAAATCGTTGGCCTATCTTTTGGCCGGAGGCATCATGGCGCAAACGCGCGGCAAACGGTTGATCGTCAGCAGCGCGACGGTGGCCTTGCAGGAGCAGTTGGTCGACCGCGATTTGCCGTTTCTGGTCGAAAAAAGCGGTTTGGAGCTGACCTTTGCGCTTGCCAAAGGGCGCGGCCGTTATCTTTGCCCGTACAAACTCTATCAACTGACGCAAAACAACGCCCAGCAAAACCTGCTTGGCTTTGAAGCGCCGGAAGTGTTGTGGGACAGCAAACCCAAACCGGAAGAATTGAACCTGCTGCGCGACATTGCCGATGAATTTTCCGCCCGCCGCTTTAATGGTGACCGCGACGCTTGGCCGGAAAAAATCGATGATGCGATTTGGCTCAAAGTTACCAACGACCGCCACGGCTGCCTGAAATCCGCCTGTCCCAACCGTGCGGAATGTCCGTTTTACCTGGCACGCGATGTCTTGGAAACCGTCGATGTCGTCGTTGCCAACCACGATCTTCTGCTTGCCGACATCAGCATGGGCGGCGGCGTGATTCTGCCTGCGCCCGAAAACAGTTTCTATTGCATAGACGAAGCGCACCACCTGCCCAAAAAAGCCCTCAGCCGCTTTGCCGCCGAACATTCATGGAATATTGCCGTTTGGACGCTGGAAAAACTGCCGCAGCTGACCGGCAAAATTGCCGCGCTTACCGATAAAGCCGAACTTGCCAACCTTGCCGACGAAGCTGCCACATCCTTACTCGACAGCCTGCATGAATGGCAGTTTCACTTAGCGGAAGAGCCGTCTTTAAGTCTGGGGTCGTCTGAAAATGACAGGCGGAAACACAACGAACCGACTTGGCTGTGGGAAGACGGCAAAATTCCCGAAGGTCTGGAAACCACAGTTTCCAATACGGCCATTGCTGCACGCAGCCTGCTCAAGCACGTTGTCGGCTTGAACGATGCGCTTTCTGCCGCGCGCCGCGAAAAAGAGCAGGACGGCGCGCTCCTCGACCGCCTGACCAGCGAGTTCGGCCTTTTTATTGCCCGTATCGAACAAATCAGTGCGGTTTGGGATTTACTCTCCACCGTTCCCATTGAAGGCGAAGAGCCGTTGGCGAAATGGATAACCCGCCGTGCCGACGACAAAAACGACTACATTTTCAACGCCAGCCCCATCAGCAGCGCATCCCACCTTGCCAACAGCTTGTGGCGGCGCGCGGCAGGCGCGGTGTTGACTTCGGCCACCCTGCAATCGCTCGGCAGCTTCAACCTGATTTTGCGCCAAACCGGCCTATTATGGCTGCCTGAAACCACCACGCTTGCTTTGGAAAGCCCGTTTAATTTCGATACGCAAGGCGAGCTGTATATTCCGCCGGTTCATGCCAGCCCCAAAGACCCTGATGCGCATACGGCCGCCATTGTCGAATGGTTGCCGAAGCTGGTTTCACCGGTTGAAGCCATCGGCACGCTGGTGCTGTTTTCCTCGCGCAAGCAAATGCAGGATGTCGCCTTACGACTGCCTGACGAATACTTGCCGCTTCTGCTTGTACAAGGCGAGTTGCCCAAGGCTGTCCTGTTGCAAAGACACCATCAAGCTATTGCCGAAGGCAAAGCTAGCATTATTTTCGGCCTCGACAGTTTTGCCGAAGGCCTCGACCTGCCCGGCACGGCCTGCGTGCAAGTCATTATTGCCAAGCTGCCGTTTGCCATGCCGGACAATCCTATCGAGAAAACCCAAAACCGTTGGATTGAACAACGTGGCGGCAATCCTTTTATCGAAATCACCGTTCCCGAAGCCAGCATCAAACTGATCCAAGCCGTTGGTCGCCTTATCCGTACCGAACAGGATTACGGCCGCGTCACCATCCTTGACAACCGCGTCAAAACGCAACGCTACGGCCAACAATTATTGGCCTGTCTGCCGCCGTTTAAACGGATAGGGTAGTTGTGGATAATTTAAAAAAACAAAGGCCGTCTGAAACCAAATATTCAGACGGCCTTTTATTCATTTCAAACTATAAATCCAATTTCATGACGGATACGGTTTCCCCATTGTGCCAAGTCTGGGTGATTTCTTTCCAGCCGAACTTTTCATACACGGCCTGCACATCCGGCGTATAGAGAAACAGATGCGGCAAACCCAGTTCGTGTGCTTTATCCAGGCAAAACGAAACCAGCTGCCTGCCTACACCCAAACCGCGAAATTGCGGTAAAACGAACACATCGCCCAGCCAATATTCGTATTCGGGAAAACACGCCATATCAAACCGCTTTAATGCCGCCGAACCCATCAGCCGTCCTTCGTTATCCACAGCCGCAAACGCCAGCGGCAAGTTATCCCCATCGAGGCACTGTGCGTAATACGCATGGATTTTGTCCATAGACGACCACGGTGCAAAATCGTGCCATTCCTCAAACAGCGCGAGGGCTAAAGGCTCGACAAATTCAGGCTTTAGACGGCATATGTTCATATTGGCTCCTCTTGTTGTACCGCATAGGGATAGTTTTTACAGTATAGGCCGTCTGAAAGGTTAACACATCTTAAAAAATCAGCGTAAAACACGATAAACCCGCCGCCAGTCCCATTCAAATCACTTATAATTCTGCCCGTACCGCACACAAACAAAAGAAGCACACTATGGCCAAGAAATTTCCCATTTTCCCGAAAAATCCCGAGCGTATCTGCTGGGGTTGCGACAAATACTGCAAAGAAGACGATTTGCAATGCGGCAACGGTTGCGAGCGCATCCAACATCCCATAGAGTTGGACGGCCGCGACTGGTATAAAAAAGGCGACTGGAGCAATTTGTTGAGCGAAGAGCAGCAAATCGAACTTGGACTGAAGGAAGCGCCCAAGCCGGCCAAACCGCATATTAAACTGCCTTTGAAAAACAAAACGGCTTAAACGGCATGCCGTAAACAAACGAAATAAAAGGCCGTCTGAAACCTGAAAAACAGGGTTTCAGACGGCCTTTGCGTTGTCGGATTATGCCTTCACATAATGCACAAACGCGTATTCTATGCCTTTGGCGGAAACATGGTTTTCCCGAGAGGCTTCTTGCCATGTTTCTGTGGAAAACTCAGGAAAAAACGCATCGCCGTCCACATCCAAACCGACTTCGGTCAAACGCAAATCCGTGGCAATAGGCAGGGCTTGTGCATAAATTTGCGCACCGCCCATGATGATGACTTCTTCAACCCCCTGACACAAAGCCAGCGCATCTTCCAAAGAGGCCGCCGTTTGCGCGCCTTCGGCCTGATAATCTTGGCGGGTGATGACGATATTTTGACGGCTGGGCAGCGGTTTGCGCGGCAGAGATTCCCATGTTTTGCGGCCCATAATGACGGGTTTGCCGGTAGTGTAGGATTTGAAGAAGGCAAAATCCTCGGGCAAATGCCAAGGCATGGTGTTGTTGATGCCGATACAGCGGCGGGCGGCGTAGGCGGCGATAAGGGTGATTTTCGGCATGATGAAGTCCGTTTGCAAAATAAAATGATTATAGCGGAAGGGATACTGGATTAATGGAATATCCGTTGTTTTAAAAATGTTTCAATATTTATAAAATCAATATTCAAAATACTTAATTTTGACAAAAATCATTTATTGTTTATTTTTTTAGGTATATGATAAATATCATACCAAATAAAAAGGAAAGGAAAAAATGATGAGAACTTTTCATGTTTCTGCTTTGACTGCTTCCCTGTCTTTGATGTTGGCTGCCTGCGGCGGCGCAACAAGCGGTTTGTCGAATGCCGTGACCGAGCCGCTCAATCCGCATCCGAAAGGCGTGTTGTCCGTTGAATTGAACGAATCTGTCCCTGAAAACGGTACGTTGGAGTTGACGGCCAACGGTAAAACGCAAACCCTGCAAAAAGGCGGCAAACTCGATACCGGCTTTTTGAAAACCGATAAAGTGTCTTCTTACGACTATGCCCAAAAAATTAAGGTAAACGGCCAAGTCATCACTTTGGAAACGGGCGATTTCCAAGTGTATAAACAAAATTATTCTACTGTTGCCGCGCGTTACGCCAAACAAAAAGCCGATGACGCAGGCAAGCTGCAAAACCTCGATACATACACATTTACCGTCGGCGAAGTCCAAGGCGATGAAACCGCTTACCGCAATTTGCCCAAACAAGGCAGCTATCAGTATTCGGGCATTGCGTTTAACGGCGACGACCGCAGCGGCCGTCTGAAATACACCGTCGATTTCGATAAAAAACAAGGTTACGGCAAAATCAGCAGCATGGCTTCCCACAATAATGTCGACCTGCTTGCCGCAGGCATTGCCAATAACAATGGCAAAGCCATCATCAGCGGTAAAACCAGTTTGAATGGCGTGGAAAACGGTCGTTATGATTTGAAACTCTTCGGTCCGCAGGCTGAAGAAATTGCCGGTAAGGCGCAAATCAAAGTTGGTGACTCTACCAAAGAAATTGGTTTGGCCGGTAAGAAAGAATAGGAAAAAGGCCGTCTGAAAGGTTCAGACGGCCTTTTCGTAACAAAAAAAGCAACGGTTTGAGCCGTTGCTTTTTTCATGTCAACCTAAATTACAGGCTGCCCAAGATAATGCGCAATACGCGGCGCAACGGCTCGGCAGCGCCCCACAAGAGTTGGTCGCCGACGGTGAATGCGCTGATGTATTCGCCGCCCATCTCCAGTTTGCGGATACGGCCGACAGGAACAGACAGCGTGCCGGTAACTTTGGCAGGAGTCAGCTCATGGATGCTGGCTTCTTTTTCGTTAGGGATGACTTTCACCCAGTCGTTTGCACCTGCCAAGATGGCTTCGATTTCAGAAACAGGCAGGTTTTTTTTCAGCTTCAGGGTGAGGGCTTGGCTGTGGCAGCGCATAGAGCCGATGCGTACGCACAAGCCGTCGATTACGGTCGGATTGTCGCTGCGGCCGAGGATTTTGTTGGTTTCCACGCCGCCTTTCCATTCTTCTTTGGACTGGCCGTTGCCCAAATCCACGTCAATCCACGGAATCAGGCTGCCGGCGAGCGGTACGCCGAAGTTGGCTTTCGGATAGTCTTCGCTGCGCAAGAAATCGGACACTTTGCGGTCGATGTCGAGAATCGCGCTGGAAGGATCGGCAAGCTCGTCTGCCACTTTGGCGTGAATCGCGCCCATGCCGCTGATGAGTTCGCGCATGTTTTTCGCACCCGCGCCGGAAGCGGCTTGATAGGTCATGCTGGTTGCCCATTCGACCAAATCGTTTTGGAACAGGCCACCCAAAGCCATCAGCATCAGGGAAACGGTACAGTTGCCGCCGATGTAGTTTTTCACGCCGTTTTTGAGGCCGTTGTCGATGACGTTGCGGTTGACAGGGTCGAGGACGATAATCGCGTCGTCTTTCATGCGCAGGGATGACGCCGCGTCAATCCAGTAGCCGTTCCATCCGCTGTCGCGCAGGGGTTGGAACACGGATTTGGTGTAATCGCCGCCTTGGCAGGTTACGATGATGTCCATTTTTACCAATTCGGCAATATCGTTGGCATCCAACAATGTTTTGGCTGCCTGACCGAAATCAGGGGCCGCGCCGCTGACGTTGGAAGTGCTGAAGAAAAACGCTTCGGGAATGTGGGCGAAGTCGTTTTCTTCTTTCATACGCTGCATCAAAACAGAGCCGACCATACCGCGCCAGCCGACGAAACCTACTTTCATGTGTTGCTCCTTGAGGAAAATCGTTAACAAAATTATGTATTGCGTAAAGGAAGTGTTTTAACGCCGTCTTAAGAAAATGTAAAGTTCTTTATCGGGATTTCTTTAAATATTGGCGTTTTTGGTGTAAGGACGGTAGAATCGGGGTCAGTTAAGAACAATTATCAGGAAGAAACATGGAAGAAAGAAATAACTATATCGGTGCGGCTGGTGTCGGCAGGTCTGACATTCAGGAAATCGAGGTAACGGTTGCCGGTGCCGGAGACAGGATACTTGCGGCCCTGTTGAACCAATTGTTTACCTTTTTAGTTTTGTTGGTGCCGTTTGTCGGACTGATTATCTTCGCCGTCAAGCATGAAGGCAGAATCGGCGACAGTGAGGAAATATTCGGACTGTTGGCAGGTATGGCATCGTTTTGGATCGGGTTGGTCGCCATTTTGGTTTATAGCGTCGTCCAAATCTACTATATGAGCAGGGATGGGCAGTCATTAGGTAAGAAAATTATGAAAATCAGGGTGTTGAAAACTGACGGACGTAATCCCGGTTTTGTCGGTACGGTTTTGGTACGCGAAATCGCATGGTCGGTTTTGGTTGCCATTATTGCCGCCATTATCGGTCTTATAGCAGGTGAAAACGGAGAAAGCGCCATCAACCTGCTGGCATTTCTTGCCAACTTTGTCCTGCTCTTTATGGTCAAACGCGACCGCCGCACGCTCTACGATATGCTGGCCGATACGGTCGTCGTCAAATTGCCGCCGCGCCGATAAATAGCTTTTTTGTGTTAAAATCAGCACTTTCCAACATAGGCCGTCTGAAAAATAGCTTTCAGACGGCCTTTCGACACGCTATTGATTCCATGAAAAAACACCTGTACCGCATTACGCTAGTCAGCATTGCCGCAGCCATTCTTGCCGCCTGCCCGAGCAAAAGCATTAAAAATCTTCCCGAAACCGACACCAGCGTTATAAAGGGCCCTGACCGCCCCACCGGTACGCCTGATCCCGTCGGTACGACAGTGAGCGGGGGAGGAGCAAACTACACCGTTGTTTCCTACAACGAACTGCCGCACTGGAGCACCCAACACTTTGCCAAAAGCCTGCAATCTTTCCGCTTAGGCTGTGAAAAACTCAAAAACCGCCAAGGCTGGCAGGACGTTTGTATCCAAGCCATGCAAACGCCGGCGCACCATTTCCAAGCCAAACACTTCTTTGAACGCTATTTCACCGCATGGCGCGTTGACAATGGCGGCAATCCTGCCGGCACTATTACCGGCTATTACGAACCGGTCCTTCACGGCGACGACAAGCCCACAAGCCAATCCCGTTTCCCTATTTACGGCATTCCGAACGATTTTGTTTCTGTTCCGCTGGCTGCAAACTTGAGAGGCAGCAAAGCCACCGTCCGCATCCGCCAAACCGGCCAAAACAGCGGCGTCATCGACAATAGCGGCATATACACGGCCGATTTGTCCAGATTCCCGATTACAGCACGCAGCACTGCGCTGAAAGGCCGTTTTGAAGGCAGCCGTTTCGTTCCTTACTACACCCGCAGCCAAATCAACGGCGGCGCGCTTAACGGTAAAGCGCCGATTTTGGGTTACGCAGATGATCCGGTCGAACTTTTCTTTATGCACATTCAAGGTTCAGGCCGTCTGAAAACGCCGTCAGGCAAATACATCCGCGTCGGATTTGCCGATAAAAACGAACATCCGTATGTTTCCATCGGCCGCTATATGGCGGACAAAGGCTATCTGCCGCTGGGTCAGACCAGCATGCAGGGCATCAAGGCCTATATGAAGCAGAACCCCGGCCGCCTTGCCGAAGTTTTGGGACAAAACCCAAGCTACGTCTTCTTCCGCGAGCTGACCGGCAGCAGTGATTCCGGCCCAGTGGGCGCATTGGGTACGCCGTTGATGGGCGAATACGCCGGTGCCATCGACCGTCACTACATCACGCTTGGCGCACCATTATTTGTCGCCACTGCCCACCCGACCACCAAAAAAGCCCTTAACCGCCTGATTATGGCGCAAGATACCGGCAGCGCGATTAAAGGCGCGGTCCGTGTGGATTATTTCTGGGGCTATGGCGACGAAGCAGGCGAAGTGGCCGGCAAAATGAAAACCACCGGCTATGTATGGCAGCTTCTGCCCAACGGCATGAAACCGGAATACCGTCCATAAACAGCGGTTTAAAAAAAAGGCCGTCTGAAACCAAGATTCAGGTTTCAGACGGCCTTTTTATTTCTATAAAAATGCGGCAGGTTTTAAAAACCTACCGCGGTATGGGGACATACAGCTCGGACGGTAAGCCGGGTTCTGTCACGGACAGTCATTCCTCTAGGCACATCATTGCTGGTGTGCTCAAGCAACCTACCCGAACGCTCGGCGAGCAGCGTCATCGCGTTCTGTTTGGTCTTGCTCCGAATGGGGTTTAGCCTGCTGCGCTTTGTTACCAAATGCACGGTGCGCTCTTACCGCACCTTTTCACCCTTACCTGTTTTGCCCGAAGGCAATCATCGGCGGTATTGCTTTCTGTTCCACTTTCCGTCGCGTTGCCGCGCCCGGCCGTTAGCCGGCATTCTGCTCTATGGAGCCCGGACTTTCCTCCCCGTATGCCTTACGCGATACGCGGCGACTGTCTGTCCGACCTGTATGAGTCGCGGATTATAGCACAGTCGCCATAAGGTTCAGACGGCCTAAATATTTATTTTTTCTTTTTAAATGCTATTTCGGTTAAACCCAATTCCTGTGCTTTTTTGCGGACTGCGGATTCGGGCATTTCGCGTGCCAGGCGGCTGGTGCAGTATTCGGTCATGGTGGTGGCGCAGGCTTTGAAGTTGCCGGTAAAGTCGCTGGCGGCACTCAAAAACGGGATGAGGCGGCCGGCCATGATTTCTTCGGCCGGTGCGTCTGTTTGGGCGGATACGCGTCCGGACTCGACCGCCGAGAAAATTTGTTCGGTAAAGCGTCGGGCGAAGTTTTCTTCTGTTTGGCAGTCTTGGAATGCGGTGTTTTCGTGTTGGCAGACAAGGGTAACTTCGCCTTGAGCTTTTTGCAGCGGTTCGGCCAAATCGAGTTTGAGGGTTTGCTTGTCGGTTTGCAGCCAGGCGGTGCGGCCTTGGGTTTTGATGATTTTGCCGTAAACGCCGATGGCATCGTTTTGGGGGATGTTTTTCTGTTCGGCAAGTTGTTGGGCCGAGAATAAGGGGGCTTGTTCGGCAAATGCGCCGCCGGTTTCGTGTTTGAAGTAGGCGGCGAGGTCTTGTTTGATGAAGGCTTGGGTCAGTAGTTTTTCGCCTTCGGTCAGGCGGTGTGCAAAGCCGTGTGTTTTGGGGGCGGATGCGGCATCCGTGGTCTTGGTGTCCGGTGTGCAGGCGCTCAGGAGTAAAAGCAGGGGAAGGATGTATTTCATGGTTGGTCTCTCAACAGGCCGTCTGAACCTATGGTTTCAAACGGTCAGCGTTGTTTATCGATAACGATAAACCTGGCGGGGATAAACGGGATAGGCCGGGTAATTGCGGACGGGTTCGCTGTCTTGGTAAATGACGGTTGTTCCCGGCGGGGCGTTGATGGTCACGGTTTTGTTGACAGTGGTTTGCGAGTGGACGGGCAGGTCCAAGACGGCGGTGCGCCCATACGGAGTCTCGGTATAGACGCACGCGCTCAGCAAGAGGGTGACGCTCAGTGCCAATGCCTTCATGTTTCAGACGGCCTTATTTGAGCAGGTTTTTCAAGGCCAGGCGCACGCCTTCGCCAACTTCCGTGCCATTGGGAATGCCTTTGGTGGCGGCTTTGGCTTCGCGTTCGTTGTAGCCGAGGGCAAGCAGGGTGTTGATGATGTCTTGGCTTTCGTCGGCAACGGCATCAGGGGCAAACAGGCCGTCTGAAACGGTATGGGACACGAGTTTGCCGCGCAGTTCTAACACCATGCGTTCGGCGGTTTTCTTGCCGATGCCGGGGGCGGAAGATAGGCGTTTGACATCTTCCTCGGCGATGGCTTGCGCCAGCTCGTCGGCATTCATGGCCGACAAAATGCCCAATGCGGTTTTGGCACCGATGCCGCTGACTTTGACCAGTTGGCGGAAGGTGGCGCGTTCCTCGGCTGAGGCGAAACCAAACAGCAAATGCGCGTCTTCGCGGACGACAAGCTGGGTGTAGAGATGGACGGTTTCGCCAACGGAGGGCAGGTTGTAGAAAGTCTGCATGGAAACGTCGGCTTCATAACCGACGCCGTTGACGTCGATAACGACCTGCGGCGGATTTTTCTCAATCAATTTGCCTGTGAGCCTGCTGATCATGGTGTTCCCCTGTGATTAAAAAAGGCCGTCTGAAACCTTGTAATCGGGTTTCAGACGGCCTTGTATTGTATCAAACTTCAGCGGTAACGCGGACGAAATCAGATGGCGGATGCCAGGTTCATATGACGGGCGCGTTCGCCTGCTTCGGCAGCACGTTCTTGGCTGCTGAACGGACCCATTTTGACAACGTATTCGTAGTTGCGTTTTTCAAGCGTGATTTTGCTGTCGGATGGTAGGTTTTGTGCGGTTTGGTTCAAATAAGCCTGTGCTTCGCGTTCGGTACCGAAGGATTTCAAATCAACAAAAAATTCTTTGTTGTTTGGGGAAATAATGGTTTGAGCGGCGGTTTGGCCGGGGATGATTTGTTCAACTTTGACGTTGGCCGAGCCTTGGTTGATGAAACCTAATTGTTGGGCGGCGGCTTTGGAAACATCGATGACGCGGTTGCCGTGGAAAGGGCCTCGGTCGTTGACACGGACGATGACGCTTTTGCCGTTTTGTATATTGGTCACGCGTGCGTAGCTGGGAATAGGGAGGGTTTTGTGGGCGGCGGAGAGGGCGTTCATATTGTAACGCTCGCCGCTGGAAGTTTTACGGCCGTGGAATTGGCTGCCGTACCATGAGGCTTTGCCGGTTTGGCTGAAAGAGGAAACTTTGGTCAGCGGCGTGTAGAGTTTGCCGGCAACTTTGTAACTGCGGTTGGCAGAAGGATGCAGTTTTTCGACTCGGACCACGCTGTCGGCGACGGCGGCATTGATGGAAAGGACGCCGATGGTGGCGGTGGCTAAGGAAAGGAGGGTTTTTTTAGTAAAAGTCAAAACGGGTTCCGTTCTTGAGTTGATAACGCAGCGGTTTCAGACGGCCTGTTATACGCCGCCGGCAAAACCGTTTTGTCGCCATGCTTCAAACAGAATGACGGCGACGGTATTGGAAAGATTCATGCTCCTGCTGTCGGGCATCATCGGCAGGCGGATTTTTTGTCCGGCAGGCAGGCTGTCGAGAACTTCGGCAGGCAGGCCGCGTGTTTCGGGACCAAACAGCAACACGTCGCCTTCGCGGAAGGAAACTTCGTCGGGGCGGGTGGAGCCTTTGGTGGTCAGCGCGAAAATACGGCGGCCTTCAAGGGCCTTGAGGCAATCATCGAAATTCTCATGTACCGTCAGTTTGGCAAACTCGTGATAATCCAAGCCCGCACGCTTCATTTTGGACGAATCCAGAGGGAAACCAAGCGGTTTGACCAAGTGCAAATCAGCACCGGTATTGGCGCACAGGCGGATGATATTGCCCGTATTGGGCGGGATTTCGGGTTGGTACAAAACTATGGTAAACATGTAAATCAATCACTTATAGAATGGCATAATGCCGAAATGTTCCATGGGTGTCAAAAACTTTAAGCTATTTTTTCATTGGCGGCCGCGCCAAGCTCCAGCAAAAAATCTTACCTGCGCCTGATTTTTTCAGCGTTTTCGCCAATTCGTTTAAAGTCGAGCCGGTGGTGAAGACATCATCAATTAACAGAATATTACACGCCTTCGGCAATTCGGCTTTGATTTTAAATGCATTCTTGATATTTCGCCGACGTTCGTCGCTTTTCAGCGTACTTTGCGGCTCGCCATGCCGTCTGAAAACCGCGTGGCGCGGCAGCAGCGTCCAGCCGTAGCGTTTTGCCAAAATATCCGTCAACGCCTCGCTTTGGTTGAATCCGCGCTTGAGCCGCCGCTCTTTGCTCAAAGGCATGGGCAGGACGAAATCGAAGTGTTCCGTCGCCAGCCAGTCCGGTGCGTTTTGGCACATCAAATCCGCCAACGGACGGTTCATGCCCAAATCGGCCAAGTGTTTCAGCTCGCGTATCATGCTGCTGACGGGCGGTTCGTAATACAGCGAGGCCCACATTCTATCAAATGCGGGCGGCTTTTTCTGACAACTGCCGCACACTGCCCCGCCCGCGACATGGCGGAAACACAAAGGGCAACTTTGTGCCGCGTCGATAAAATATTCCGTTAAATCGTTTGCGCAGCCTCGGCAAAGGCCGTCTGAAACGGAATCGTGGCATAATACGCAACGTCGCGCATTGAGCTGTTTCAAACTGCGCCACCAAGAAAGAACATTCATGCCACACTCCGCCAAAAAAGTTTATCTGATACACGGTTGGGCGGCGAACCGCCATGTATTTGACGATTTGATACCGCGCCTGCCTGCCGATTGGGACGTCCGCGCGCTTGATTTGCCCGGACACGGCGATGCGCCTTTTGCCGAACCGTTTGATATTGCCGCCGTTGCCGAAGCTTTTGCCGGACAAATCGACACGCCGGCACACATTCTCGGCTGGTCGCTGGGAGGACTGGTTGCCCTGTATCTGACCGCGCTTTATCCCGACAAAATCCAATCGCTCTGCCTGACGGCAAGTTTTGCCCGATTGACTGCCGACACGGATTATCCCGAAGGTTTGGCGCAACCTGCCTTGGGCAAGATGGTCGGCGCATTCCAGCAGGATTATGCCAAACATATTAAACAGTTTCTACAACTGCAACTGCTGCACACGCCGAATTCCGGCGAAATCTTAAACCGGGTGCTGCCCGATTTGGCGCGTTGCGGCACGCCTTCCGCCTTACAGGCCGCGCTTGAAGCGGTCAACCATGCCGACGCGCGTCCGCTGTTACCGCTTATTCAAACGCCGTCATTGCTGGTGTTTGGACAGAAAGACGCGATCACGCCGCCGCGCATGGGTGAATATTTACACCGCCATTTGAGCGACAGCGAGCTGGTTCTTATCGACAAAGCCGCACATGCGCCCTTTTTAAGCCATGCCGACGAATTTGCCGAAATCTACCGCAATTTTGTCGAAAAGGCCGTCTGAAACAGCCTTAAACCATAAAAACATTGTCGGGCAAAGCCCGCTGACACGACCCACCATGACCGAACAAGACAAACGCTGGCAGATTCACCGCCATCTCGCCCAAGACACCGACGAGCGCCTGCAGCTGGTCCGCAATGCACCCAAACGCATCATGCTGATTGGTGCCGATGCCGACATCAGCCGCAGCCTGCTGGCCGCGCGTTATCCCGACGCCGTGTTTGAAGAATACGATCCGAATGCCGACTTTTTGAAAACCGCCGCCGCCGCGCGCAAAGGCGGTTTTTGGCAGAAGCTGACCGGCAAAACCATCCCGCAGCATTGCCAAGCCCTGACCGCGCCGTTGCCCGAAGCATCCGCCGATATGTTGTGGGCCAACCTCAGCCTCAGCCGCGCCGATGATATTTTGCCGGTATTGAAAAACTGGGCCGTTGCTTTGAAAACCGACGGATTATTGTTTTTCACGCACTTTGGCCGCGACAGCCTGAGTGAACTGACAGGCCGTCTGAACCATGAAGGCATCGAATGCGAAGCGCCCACGCTGATTGATATGCACGACTTGGGCGATATGCTCGCCGACAACGGCTTTTACGATCCGGTAACCGACACGGCCAAGCTTGAGTTGAGCTATAAAAAAGCCGGGACGTTTTGGCAGGACATGGAAACCTTGGGATTGTGGAATGCGTTGAAATTCAGCAATCCGCAAGCGGCCAAGGAATGTGTGGATAAGATTTTTGCCAACGAAGGCCGTCTGAACATCACGCTTGAAACCGTGTACGGTCATGCCGTGAAAAAATTGGTGTTGCCGCAAGGGGAGAACGTGGTGCAGTTTTTCCCGAAACGGCAGGGCTAGTTTGGCGGTTGTGCCGGTAGGGTTTACACTGCGATTGCGGATTGTGGAATGCAGTTTGGCGGTTGTATCGATTGCCTGCGCTGTTTAATCTGTATGAAAAAGGCCGTCTGAAAAGTTTTCAGACGGCCTTTTATTTGATTCCAAATTAAGCCTGTTTGGCAGCCCATTCGGCCGGAGTGGCGGCAACAGAAATCGACAGCGCGTGCAATTCGTTGCTTTCGAGTTGCGGCTTGAGGCCGTCTTTAATCAGGCGGTGGCGGGCGAGGCGGGCTTTGCCTTCAAATGAGGAGGAAACGATTACGGCGAAGAAGTGATGGCCGTCGCCTTCGACTTCGACGTGTTCGCAAGGGGTAACGCCTTCAATCAGGGTTTTGACTTGTTCGGGTAAAAGCATGGGGGTTCCTTGGGAAATGGTTTGCTTGTAAAAGAGGGCATTATACCGAATCTTGATAAAAACAGGCCGTCTGAAAAACCAAAATTCGGGTTTCAGACGGCCTCGGTCTTTTGAAGCGTCAAATGCTTATTCGTACACTTTCAGCAGCTCGACTTCAAAAATCAAGGTCGCGTGCGGAGGAATCACGCCGCCGGCACCGTGTGCGCCGTAGCCCATTTCGGAAGGAATGGTCAGCTTACGTTTGCCGCCTTCTTTCATGCCGCCGAAGCCTTCGTCCCAACCTTTAATCACTTGGCCGACGCCCAGAGTAATGGTCAGCGGTTGACGGCGGTCGAGGCTGGAGTCGAATTTGGTACCGTCTTCCAACCAGCCGGTGTAATGTACGGTGATTTCTTTGCCTTTGACGGCTTCTTTGCCGTGGCCTTCTTGCAAGTCTTCAATAATCAGGCTCATGATGTTCCTTTCGGATGTATGGTGAAAATCGGCTCAAGATTACCATATTGTGTGGAATCGTGAAACAAAGCCGACTATATGCCCGGCAACAAAAAGGCCGTCTGAAACGGATTTTCAGACGGCCTTTGTTTTGTGCTAAACCTTATTTGTTGTCAGGTCGGGATTTGACATCGGTGGATACAGGCAGCTCAGGCATGGTTCGGGCAGATTCAGGAACATTGCCGGAGAGGGCTTTCAAGAAGGCAACGATGTTTTCAGTTTCTTCCGGAGCCAGAGTTTTACCCAATTGGGCTTTCGCCATGATGTTGACGGCTTTATCCAATTCCCAAACGCTGCCGTTGTGGAAGTATGGATAGGTGCGTTCAACGTTTCTCAAGCCGGGAACACGGAAGAAGAATTCGTCTTCGGCTTTTTTGGTTACGTCCGCACGACCTTTGTCGTGTTTAGGATCGTCGATGTGTTTCCAGTAAGGACCATCCACCAAACCAAATTTTTGGAACATGGTACCGCCCAAGTTGACGCCGCTGTGACAAGCGATACAGCCGTTGTCCATAAATGCGCGTACGCCTTTGCGTTCTTGTTCGCTCAGGGCAGATACGTTGCCTTTCAGGTAGTCGTCCCAACGGGTCGGGGTCAGCAGGGTACGTTCAAATGCGCCCAATGCGGTGGTGATGTTTTTGAAGGAAACCGCGCCGTCTTCAGGGAATGCGGCTTTGAATTTTTCTTGGTATTCAGGAATACCGGCGATTTTTGCGGCGGCATCGGCTTCGGTCGCGTTGGCCATTTCAACAGGGTTGAGCAATGGGCCGCCGGCTTGTTCTTCCACATCGGCTGCACGGCCGTCCCAGAATTGGCTGCCCAACAAGGCGGCATTCAGAGCGGTTGGTGAGTTACGGCCGCCGAATTGGCTTTTATGACCCGCGCTGGTCGGCATGTTGTCTACGCCGGCAGTTGCCAAGTTGTGGCAAGAGTTACAGCTGACGGTGTTGCCTTTGGACAGGCGGTTTTCGTACCAAAGTTGTTGACCGAGTTTGACCTGTTCTTCGGTAAACGGACGAACTTTTTGCATTTCGGCTAAGTCAGGCAAAGGTTTGAACGTAGCTTGCGCGCGTTCCAACAGGGCTTTGTCTTCGTCAGAAACATCGGCAGAATTTTGAGGGGCTGAAACGGCGGCGGTGCTTGCGGCAGTATCGGCAGTGCTTGCGGCAGAAGCAGCTTGAGGAGTTTCAGTGGTTTGTGCAGTTTTCTCACCGCAGGCGGTCAACGCGGCAGAAACGGCCAAAGCCAGAACGATTTGGTGGAGTTTCAAACGTGGCATAGGAGGTTCCTTTGTTATGCATTTGTTATGTAATGATTTGCTGGTTGCGACAGCAGTGTTTGAACTATATAAGATAAGTTGCTGTTAATTCTTGCTATAAATCAACCTTTTAATTTTGATAAATTTTGAAAATATAACCGATAGAGAATTTTATGTTATGAAACTTTTTTATTATTTATTTACAGTTAGTTATGATTTCAAGGCCGTCTGAAAAAACCAAAATCCAGACGGCCTTTTAGTTTTTATTGATTACGTTCGTTATTTTCTTTTAAAAAATCTTAATAAATACGGGGTTATTAAAAAATGAAAATAATTTGCGTTATTAAGCATAAAGCGTTATAAATGCGTTAATATGCGTTAATAAATGAACGTTTCACTTTAGAGTTTTTTATGCTGATTGCTTTATTGATTATGCTGCGCGAGGGCATCGAAGCCGCCCTGATCGTCGGCATTGTTGCCAGTTTTTTGAAACAGTCGGGACACAGCGAGCTGATGCCGAAGGTTTGGCTGGGCGTGTTTTTGGCTGCGGCCATGTGTTTGGGTATCGGTTACGGCATTCATTCCGTTACGGGTGAGATTCCGCAAAAAGAACAGGAATTGGTGGTCGGCATCATCGGCCTGGTGGCCGTGGCGATGCTGACGTATATGATTTTGTGGATGAAGAAGGCCGCGCGTTCGATGAAACAGCATCTTCAGGATTCTGTCCAGTCGGCCTTGAACCACGGCAGCGGCCAGGGCTGGGCCTTGGTCGGCATGGCGTTTTTGGCCGTGGCGCGCGAAGGTTTGGAAAGCGTGTTTTTCTTGCTTGCCGTGTTCCAGCAAAGCCCGACGTGGTCTATGCCGATAGGCGCGGTATTGGGGCTGTTGGCGGCGGTTGTCATCGGTACGCTGATTTATCAGGGCGGTATGCGCCTGAACTTGGCGAAGTTTTTCCGTTGGACGGGCGCGTTTTTGATTGTGGTGGCGGCCGGTCTGCTGGCCGGTTCGTTTCGCGCACTGCATGAGGCAGGCGTATGGAATGCGATGCAGGACATCGCTTTCGACACATCGAAATATTTGCATGAAGACAGCCCTTTAGGCGTGCTGCTCGGCGGTTTCTTCGGCTATACCGACCATCCGACTGAAGGCGAAGTCCTGATTTGGCTGCTGTATCTGGTTCCCGTCATGATTTGGTTTTTGCGCGGCAGTGCGCCGGCAAAAACGTTAACTAAATAAGAAGGAAGTAAAATGAAAAAATTCAATCTGACTGCTTTGTCTGTAATGCTGGCTCTGGGTTTGACCGCGTGTCAGCCGCCTGAAGCCGAGAAAACCGCGCCTGCCGCTTCAGGTGCATCCGCTGCCGCCAATGCCGACGGTTCGGTCAATATCGGTGTGAACGATACTGCCTGCGAACCGATGGAATTGACCGTCCCCAGCGGCCAAGTCGTGTTCAACATCAAAAACGACAGCGGCCACAAGCTGGAATGGGAAATCTTGAAAGGCGTGATGGTGGTGGACGAGCGTGAAAACATCGCACCGGGTTTATCCGACAAAATGACCGTTACCCTGCTGCCGGGCGAATACGAAATGACTTGCGGCCTGTTGACCAATCCGCGCGGTAAGCTGATTGTTACCGACAGCGGCTTCAAAGACACTGCCAACGAAGCCGATTTGGAAAAACTGGCGCAACCTTTGGCCGACTATAAAGCTTATGTTCAGGCAGAAGCCAAAGAGTTGGTTGCCAAAACCAAAGCCTTTACCGATGCCGTCAAAGCCGGCGACATCGAAAAAGCGAAATCCCTGTTTGCCGCCACCCGCTTCCACTACGAACGCATCGAGCCGATTGCCGAACTCTTTAACGAACTCGACCCGGCCATCGACGCGCGTGAAGACGACTTCAAAGACGGCGCAAACGACGCAGCCTTTACCGGTTTCCACCGTATCGAACACGCTTTGTGGGTGAAAAAAGACGTTTCCGATGTGAAAGAAATCGCCGACAAACTCTTTAAAGACGTTGAGTCCCTGCAAAAAGAAATCGATGCCCTTTCCTTCCCGCCAAGCAAAGTGGTGGGCGGCGCGGCTGTTTTGATTGAAGAAGTGGCAGGCAGCAAAATCAGCGGCGAAGAAGACCGTTACAGTCATACCGACTTGAGCGACTTCCAAGCCAATGTGGAAGGCTCCAAAAAAATCGTTGATTTGTTCCGTCCGCTGATCGAAGCCAAAGACAAAGCGTTGTTGGAAAAAACCGATGCCAACTTCAAACAGGTTGAAGACATTTTGGCGAAATACAAAAAACAAGACGGCTTCGAGCTGTACGACAAACTGAGCGAAGAAGACCGCAAAGCCTTGCAGGCGCCGATTAATGCTTTGGCAGAAGACTTGGCTAAACTGCGCGGCATTTTGGGTTTGAAATAAGATAACGCGTTTTCAGACGGCCTTTGGATATTGAAAGGCCGTCTGAATCTTATTGTTGCCCACATAAATATGTCTGAAAACCGACCTTACTTCACACGATTGCAATCTTTCCGTTCCCTGCCAAGGAGCAGACCATGAGCCAAAACAAACAACCGGCACAACCCGAAAAACGAACCCTTTTCAAAACTGCCCTTGCCGCCGGCGCCATCGGCGTTGCCGGTTATTTTGCCGGTAAAAAACAAGGCGAAGCCGCCGCCGAAACCCAAAGCAACCAACATTCCGAGCTGGCCTATCCGTGTTATGGCGAACATCAGGCAGGCATCGTTACGCCACACCAGCTCTTCGGCATCATGTGTGCCTTTGACGTTACCGCCAAAGACGCCAAACAACTTGAAAACCTGTTCCGCGCCCTGACCGCCCGCATCGAATTCCTCACCCAAGGCGGCGAATATCAAGACGGCGACGACAAACTCCCGCCTGCAGGCAGCGGCATCCTCGGCAAACAATTCCGCCCCGACGGGCTGACGGTTACCGTCGGCGTCGGCAGCAGCCTCTTTGACGACCGCTTCGGCTTCAAAGACAAAAAGCCGAAACACCTGCAGGAAATGCGCGATTTCCCCAACGACAAACTCCAAAAATCTTGGTGCGACGGCGACCTCAGCCTGCAAATTTGCGCGTTTTCCCCCGAAACCTGCCAAGCCGCCCTGCGCGACATCATCAAAAATACCGCCCAGTTTGCCGTCATCCGTTGGAGCATAGACGGTTGGCTTCCTAAAGCCGAACCCGGCGCCATTGCCGCGCGCAATCTTTTAGGTTTCCGCGACGGCTCCGGCAATCCCAAAGTCGAAGATCCCAAAGTCGCCGATCAGGTTCTGTGGACAGGCGTTGCCGCCAACAGCTTGGACGAACCGGCATGGGCGAAAAACGGCAGTTATCAGGCCGTCCGCCTCATCCGCCACTTTGTCGAGTTTTGGGACCGCACCCCGATGCAGGAACAAACCGATATTTTCGGCCGACGCAAATACAGCGGCGCGCCCATGGACGGTAAAAAAGAGGGCGACACCGCCGATTTTGCCAAAGACCCAGACGGCAAAATCACGCCCAAAGACAGCCATATGCGTCTTGCCAATCCGCGCGATCCTGAGTTCATGAAAAAACACCTGCTCTACCGCCGCGCCTTCAACTACTCGCGCGGCCTCGCCACCAATGGCCAACTCGATGTCGGCTTGGTGTTCATCTGCTATCAGGCCAACCTTGCCGACGGCTTCATCTTCGTGCAAAACCTGCTCAACGGCGAGCCGCTGGAGGAATACATCAGCCCGTTTGGCGGCGGCTATTTCTTCGTCCTGCCGGGTGTCGAAAAAGGCAGCTTCCTCGGCAAAGAGCTTTTGGGCGTATAAATCCGCCGATGGTTTGAATAGATAAAAAGGCCGTCTGAAACCTGATTTCCAGATTTCAGACGGCCTGAGTTTTTTCTATCAAACCAAATGTTCCGCCAAGAAAGCCAATGCGTATTCGACGGCTTGCGTCCTTACTGCTTCGCGGTTGCCTGTGAAAAGCGCGGTTTGTTCAAACGAACCTTCGGGCGTGGCCAGGCCGAACCAGACTGTGCCGACCGGTTTGGCTGCGCTGCCGCCGCTAGGGCCGGCGATGCCGGAAATACTCAAGGCGTAATCCGCCTGAGCGACGGCTTTTGCGCCGCGTGCCATTTCATAGACGGTCTCGCGGCTGACCGCGCCGTGTTTCAGCAAGGTATCGGGCATGACGCCGAGACGCTCCTGTTTGGCTTGGTTGCTGTATGTGACGAAGCTTTGATGAAACCATTGCGAGCTGCCGGAGAGGGAGGTCAGCGCACCGGCAAGCAGGCCGCCGGTGCAGGACTCGGCGCAGGTAATGGTTTGACGGCGGCTGGTCAGGTGTTCGGCGATGGTTTGCAGATGGGACATGGCGGCTCCTTATGGAAAGGGTGGAATGGGGCGGGCGTTTGACCCGCTGGGTTTCAGACGGCCTGAAGGCTGAAATCAGTCTTTCGGCTGAATGAGGTGGACATCACATTGTGGGAATGGGATGTTGATGTTGACTTCGCGCAGGTTTTCGACGACCTGCTCGTTCAAACCGAATCGGAATAAGGCCAAATCCGCTTCGTTCGTCCATGCCCAAAGCGTGATTTCGATGGCGCTGGCGGCGAGGTTGGTAATGTATACGACGGCAGGTCGTTCTTCGGTTTGAACACATAATGGATGCTCGGTTGCCGCTCTCAATACGGCGGCTTTGGCGGCTTTCAAGTTGCAGGCGTAATCGACGCCGACAACGACTTGGGCGCGGCACAGGGGTAGGGAGGAGCGGTTGGTGATGCTATTGGTCATGACCACGCTGTTGGGCAGGACGACTTCTTCGTTGTCCGGCGTACTCAAAGAGGTCTGCACCATTTTGATTTCGCGGACGATGCCTTCAAAACCGTTGACGCGGATAAAGTCACCGACTTTAAACGGGCGGAACAGGATAATCAGCACGCCGGCGGCGAAGTTGGACAGTTGGTCTTTCAAAGACAAAGCCACGGCCAAGCCTGCGCCACCGATCAAGGCGGTCACGGAAGTGGTCGGAATGCCGAGTTTACCCAGTGCGGCGATGATGATGAGGATCAGTAGGCCGATGTTGGCGACGTTGCCGAGGAAGCTGACCAGTGTTTTATCGACTTTGGCGCGCGTCAGTGCGGCTTTCATCAGTGTCACCACGCGCGTGGCGACCCAACGGCCGATAAAGAAGATGGCTAAGGCGGCCAGCAGGTTCGTGCCGAAAGACATGCCGGTTTGGGCGAGTTGTTCCCAACCGGAGAAGGGGGAGAGGACTTGAAGATCGAAATTCATAATTGTGTGTGCGTGTGAAGTTCTTTAAAAGGACATTGTAAAACAAGGCCGTCTGAAAAACTAATGATTTGGTTTTTCAGACGGCCTTTAATCTTTCTTAAATCTTTTTCAGCTTAACGTAAAACGGTTTTGCTCCAACGGCTCACCCATTGTTTTTGTTTGGTGTTGATGTCGGTGCGGTTGGGGGAATCGCTGTGTTTCGGGGTTTGGGCAAACTCGAATACTTTGGGCAGCGGCGTGTTTTTGGCAGCCGGATAGACCCACATTTCGGCAGGCAGGGCTTGTTGCACTTCGCCGCTTTGCAGCCAGCTCACCAGTTTGGCCGCCAGCTCGGGCTGTTTTGCGCCTTTCAAAACGGCCGCGCCTTCAACTTGGCGGAATGTGCCGCCTTTGAGGAAGAGGTTGCCGGTGGGCGGGGTGCTGTATTTGCCTTTGGAGTAGTGGACTTCGGCCGCCGGGCTGGTGGCATAGCTGACCACGAGGGGATAGGCGCCGCCGTTTTGGGTAAAGTCGGTGTAGTAGGCTTCGCTCCAGCCTTTGGCAACTTTCACACCGTTTTGGCGCATTTGTGCCCACCATTTGAACGCGCCTTCTTCACCCATGCCGCCGATGTTGGCCAAGAGGAAGGAGAGGCCGGGCGATGATGTGGCGGGAGACGGGGTCACCAGAAGGTTTTTATATTCTGGTTTGGTCAAATCTTGCAGGGTTTGCGGCAGGGGCAGTTTTTTCTGTTCAAACCATTTTTTGTCGTAGTTGATGGTGACATAGGCGTAATCGACGGCCAGCGCATCGGGCAGGGAAGCGGTTACGGGTGCGGATTTGGGTTGGTTGACGGCAAGGATGCCGGCGGCTTTGGCTTTGCCGATGTTGGCGTTGTCCAAACCGTAAACCGCATCGGCAATCGGGTTGGCCTTGCTCAAAATCAGTTTGTTGAGCATTTCGTTGCCGCTGCCTGCCTTGATGACGGACACTTTGGCATCGTTGGCTTTTTCAAATTGTGCGATGACGGATTGGGGCAGGCTGAAGGATTTGTGCACGGCCAAACGCACTTCGGTTTGGGCGTACAGGTTTGCCGAAGCCAACAACAGGGCCACGGCGGACAATTTCAGTTTCATTCTCTTTCCTTTGTACGGGTAAAATACGAAATATCATAACAAAATCTGCATATCAAGGCACGATATGAATCATTCTCCCGTTTGGCTGTTTGACCTCGACAATACTTTGCACAATGCCGAAGCCGGCATTTTCTACATCATCAACCGCGCCATGACCGAATACATGGCAGGCCGTCTGAAACTTTCCGAAGAAGCCGCTTCCCACCTGCGCCAAGATTATTGGCACCGATACGGCGCGACGCTTGCCGGTTTGCAAATCCATCACCCCGAAGTCGATATCGATGAATTTTTGCGTGAAAGTCACCCGCTTAAGCAAATTTTGGCAAAGGTGGAGGGTATGGATGGAACTGATGACGTTTTAGGCCGTCTGAAAGGGCGAAAAGCCGTATTTTCCAACGGGCCTTCGTTTTATGTCCGCGCATTGGTTGAAGCCTTGGGCTTGGAAGCACATTTTGACGGCTTGTTCGGCACGGATGACTTCGGCCTGCTCTACAAACCCAATCCGCAAGCCTATCTCAACGTCTGCCGCCTGTTGGGCGTCAAACCCGAACAGTGCGTTATGGTGGACGACAGCGCCGACAATCTGCACCAAGCCAAAGCCTTGGGCATGAAGACCGTTTGGTACGGCGAAAAAGCCCATCCGTTGCCATTTGCCGACGGCATAGCGAAAGATATGCAGGGCTTGCTTGATTTTGCACAAAACCTGTCATTAAGCCTTTAAAAAAACAGTACAATACACAGTATTTCCAACATTTAAAAACAAGGACAACATCATGCGTAAACTCGCTTTAATTCTGACCGCCGCCGCCGTTTTGGCCGGTTGCTCTTGGGAAACCTATACCAACGAATCCGGCCGTACCGCCGTACGCCAAAAATATGCTACCGGCACACCTATCGTTTATCAGGACGGTACTTATTCTAAAAACATGAATTACAACCAGTTCCGCCCTGAGCGCCGCGCCGTCCAACCCAATCAAGCGGATCATGCTGAACACGGCGAACGCGGCCAGCACTGGCAAAAACCGCAATTTGCCAACCAACAGCCAGCAACCGAATAACAATATCCCCAAGGCCGTCTGAAACGGAGTGAAAAACAATCAACACGTGTTGCCCCACTTTTCAGACGGCCTCAAACAACGACAACGGAAACCGTATCATGGCTCAGACAGCTTTAAATATCGTCATCCTCGCCGCCGGCAAAGGCACGCGCATGTATTCCAAAATGCCCAAAGTGCTGCACCGCATCGGCGGCCTTCCCATGGTTGAGCGCGTTATCGACACCGCCGCCTCCCTGAATCCCCAAAACATCTGCGTCGTCATCGGCCACGGCAAAGAGCAAGTCTTGGACACCGTCAAACGCGACGTCGTCTGGGTCGAACAAACCGAACAGCTCGGCACCGGCCACGCCGTCAAAACCGCCCTGCCACACCTTGCCACCGAAGGCCGCACGCTGGTGTTGTACGGCGACGTCCCCCTGATTGACACCGCCACCCTCGAAACCCTGCTCGAAGCCGCCGGCAGCGAAGTCGGCCTGTTGACCGACGTTCCCACCGACCCGACAGGCTTGGGCCGAATCATCCGCGACAGCAACGGTAGTGTAACCGCCATTGTCGAAGAAAAAGACGCCGATGCCGCCCAAAAAGCCGTGAAAGAAATCAATACCGGCATTTTGGTTCTGCCTAACGCCAAACTCGAAGCTTGGTTGAACAGCCTTTCCAGCAACAATGCCCAAGGCGAATACTACCTGACCGACCTCATCGCCAAAGCCGTTGCCGACGGCATCAAAGTTCATCCCGTCCAAGTGCGCGCTTCCCATCTGGCCGCAGGCGTGAACAACAAACTCCAACTGGCTGAACTTGAGCGTATTTTCCAAACCGAACAAGCGCAAGAATTGCTCAAAGCAGGCGTCACCCTGCGCGACCCTGCCCGCTTCGACTTAAGGGGTCGTCTGAAACACGGACAAGACGTCGTGATTGACGTCAACGTCGTCCTCGAAGGCGACATCGAAATCGGCGACAACGTCGAAATCGGCGCAAACTGCGTCATCAAAAACGCCAAAATCGGCGCAAACAGCAAAATCGCCCCCTTCTCCCACCTCGAAGACTGCGAAGTCGGACAAAACAACCAAATCGGCCCCTACGCCCGCCTGCGTCCGCAAGCCCGCCTTTCAGACGACGTACACGTCGGCAACTTCGTCGAAATCAAAAACGCCGCCATCGGCAAAGGCACCAAAGCCAACCACCTCACCTACATCGGCGACGCCGAAGTCGGCAGCAAAACCAACTTCGGCGCAGGCACAATCATCGCCAACTACGACGGCGTGAACAAATACAAAACCGTCATCGGCGACGAAGTCCGCATCGGCTCCAACTGCGTCCTAGTCGCGCCCGTCACCCTCGGCAATAAAGTGACGACGGGCGCAGGCAGCGCGATTACCCGCAACTGCGAAGACGGCAAACTCGTTCTCGCCCGCGCCCGCCAAACCGTCATCGAAGGCTGGGTGCGTCCGGAAAAAGGCGATAAGAAGTAAGGTTGCCTGAAAATAAGAAAGACTTAATTCTTAATTAGGACGTATTAATGGAAGAAAACACTGATATAGAACAAGCTCGAAGTTTGGTTATCGAGACATCTAGATTAATGGTTGCATATCGAGACAATAGTGAAAAACTTGTGAATGATGTTCGAAATGAGTTAGACAAATCTTTAATTGAACAACGTCGTATGCTTGTTCAGATGATTAGGGAGGAAGTAACAAAAGAAGTCTCTCAAGCTGTTTATGCTTATGTAAAAGATATGGAAAAAGCCCGTAATCAGATGGCAGATCAAGTTAGAGAATTTAATGGCTACCTTCGGAAAGTACAGGAGGAAAATAATAAAATTTCTTCCCGTTCAGTATGGGTTACATCGCTAACATTGGCAACGTTGGTTATTGGGGGAATTGCATTAATTTGGTTTTATTCGGGAGTTATTCAGAGTAAGAAAATTGATGCAGATATGGTTACACGGATTAATCAAGCAGATATTGTCCGTTGCGGAAATGATTTATGCGCGAGGACAAGTAAAGCTGGAGAAAATGGGTATAGAGTTATTAAAAAACGATGATAACTTATTTGAGCTAAATAAATAGTGAGGATTTTAAACGTGGTAAAGTATTTCTTATATGGATTTTCAAGTTTTTTATTTTTAACAAATGCTTATGCTGGAAGTCGGCCTGAAAGTCTTGCCAAGATAATTTATGAAAAAGAAATAGATTTAAATCAAGATAGAATAAAGGATAAATTAGTTATTGAGGAAAACTCGGAAGGTAAAAGAAATTTAAAAATCCTTGTTAAAGATTCTAAAAAACAGTGGAATACAGTTATTGAAAACCGTAATATGGTTTTATGCAAATATTGTGGAGGAGTGAGTACAGGAGATCCTTTGGTTTCGGTTGAAGCAAAAAGAAATGTGTTTGAAATTACACAAGAAGGAGGAAGTCGTGAAAGATGGACTTCTGTATATAGATTTCAATATTCACCTAAATTAAGTACATGGATTTTGAGAAAAGCGAGATTGAACGTGTATGATACGGTAACTGGCAAGAATGAGATAAAAAGGAAAAGTATAAATAGTTCAAAACCAGTAAAACTTCAAGATTTCAATTATGATGAATTTTTTTATAATTAAGTAGAGCGAGTCTATATGAATAATAATACGAAATTGATGCATGAGGAAAAAATCCTTCAGGAAGCTATGTCGAATGGAATTTCTTCGAGAAAAGAACTGGCCAATCTTCTTGCTCAGGTTGCTCATGAATCTGGTAATTTTAGTACTATGGAAGGAAATTTAAATTATTCTGCTAAAAGATTAGCTCAATTATGACCCAAAAGATATGCAGATGGAAATCATAATCCAAATGAAAAAGCTTTGAATATTGCTAACAACCCTGAAAAAATTGCTAATGATGTGTACTCCAATAGAATGGGAAATGGTAATTCTAATTCAGGAGATGGTTACCGTTATCGAGGTAGAGGCTATATTCAATTAACTGGGCGCAGTAATTATGAAATGGCTACGAAAGAATTGCAGATCGATCTAATTAATAAACCAGAATTAGCCGCAACTTCAGAAGTTACGGCCAAAATAGCTATTTTATATTGGGAAAAAAGAGTTCTGGATTCTCACAAAGAGAATGTACGACAAGCTACAAAATATATTAATGGTGGTTTAAATGGTTTGGAAGATAGACAAAATAAGTATGACGAGTATTATCAAAAATTAACTCCTGAATATTTAGATAAAATTCAAAAAGGGCAGCAACATTCATCAAACGCACAATACAATGATTTTAGTGCATTAGTTAGTAATCTGATCAATGATAAAATTGCATTGTTTTGGTTTTATTCAAATGCTCTCCGGAGTAAGAAGCTCGATGTAGATATGATTACACGGATTAATCGGGCAGATATTGTCCGTTGCGAAAACGAATTATGCGCAAGGACAAGTAAGGCTGGAGAAAATGGTTACAGAGTAATTCAGAAACGATACTAGTAATATTTGGAGGGTAAATAATGAAAAAACTTATCGCAATATTTTTATTAATTCCTTTGGCAGCATTTTCCAATGCTCGCCCATTATCTTTTTCAGGGACTTGGTTATATACGGATCAGGTTGGAGATACCGTTGGAGGGAAAGAATTGGTCCTTAAACAAACGGGTAATTTAGTTACAGGGATATGGAATGAAGGAATTTCGACAGGTAGCGGGGGAAGTGGAAAACTAAAAGGATATGTGAAGGGAAACAAACTATTTTTAAATTATTGTTCTGATGAAGGAAACAATTGGTATAAATCTTGTCCTGAATATGAAAATGATGGAAGTTATTTTATTAAAAAAAATAATAAAATTATTGAATATAATATAATAGATAATAAATTATATAAAAAAGGTAATGAGTTTATTTTAACTAAATAAGGAGTATGAAATGGTAGATTCAACCAACCAACATAAAACATTAAGTAAAGAAGATTTCCAAACTATAGCTTACTTTGCAGTAGGTGTTTCTTCTGAATCAAAATCAAACGCTTATAGATTAGTTATCGCAGCAAATACTAGAGATGGAAAATTATATCCCATCGGAAATAGTGGATATTCTATTGGAACAATACAAACAGATTTAGGACAACACCCTGAAGTTGCCAAAGATTTAGTTGGAGCATATCAAAAATGGACATTAGAGAAAAAACCTGATTGGAGGCTCTCTGAAACTCAAGAAAAAGCGATAATTCATGATTTGGGAAGAACGGGGAAAGAGATAATAAGAGAAGATAGGCGACCATTGCCATCTGAGTTTAAATCTAGGCTCAATCAATTCTTAAGTAGTAAAGATGGAATTACTTGGGTTCATACTCGAGATGTAAATCAGATCAATAAGATTGAGCAAAATATTTTTATTCCTCTACAAGAAACAAAACTATATCAAGAGTTATCTTTTGATGATAAAACACATTTAGTAGCAGTTACTTCAAAACTTTATAATCAAAGTGAAAGGTGGGGGAGAAAAGTTTTGCAAGAAGTTAAAGATGGGAAATTTCATTCAGTCAATGAAGTAGATAGTAGAATTGATAGCTTTATTAAAGCCAGCGGCAAAAAGGACTATATAGAAACTGGTCGAAAAGAGGCAGTATTAGGCGCAACTTTAATCTCTCAATTAAATATCATAGAAAAAGATAATAGTCTTTTTGATAAATGGAATAGTGTTAAAACAACTCCTCTTGACAATCCTGCTAAATTAGAAGGGAATAAAAAAGATAATCATAATGAAATTAGAAACCTATTTATTGATCCTGAAAAATCCATAAATAAAATTAAACAGAGAGAAGATAAGAAAGTAGGTACGCAATTTTCATATGATGACTTTAGTACTTTAGTTAACAACCTGATTAACGATAAAGACGGTTCGTTTACCAAACAGTTGTTAGCAGACAATAAAAATATCGTTGATGCTTTTGATGCCAAAGTTCAGGAGAAAATAAAGCAAGAAGAACAACAAACTATTGCCCAAGAAGCACAACGGGAAGTAGTTGAGAAAAGTTTTGGTGGCCGTTCTTTTAGTTAGTAATGGCACCGAAAAGCTTGAAACAATACCTCGTACCGTCTGAAAGTCAGCGTTGCGGATTTTACCAACGGGGCTACTGCCCCATATTGATACTAAGGAACTTATATGTGCGGTATCGTCGGCGCCATCCGCGCCAATCAAAATGTAGTCGATTTTCTGACCGATGGTCTCAAACGCCTTGAATATCGGGGCTATGACTCGTCGGGTATCGCCGTGAACACAGACGGCAAAATCAAGCGCGTGCGCCGTGTCGGCCGCGTGCAGCTGATGGAAGACGCCGTACGCGAAAAAGGCGTGTTCGGCCATATCGGCATCGGCCATACCCGTTGGGCAACCCACGGCGGCGTAACCGAACCCAACGCCCACCCCCACATCTCCGGCGGCATGATTGCCGTCGTCCACAACGGCATCATCGAAAACTTCGAAGCCGAACGCGAACGCCTCCAATCCTTGGGCTACACCTTCGAATCGCAAACCGATACCGAAGTCATCGCCCACAGCGTCAATCACGAATACACACAAAACGGCGGCAAACTGTTTGAAGCCGTCCGCGCAGCCACAGCCCGTTTCCACGGCGCGTATGCCATCGCCGTAATGGCGCAGGACAAACCCGAAGAAATGGTCGTTGCACGCATGGGCTGCCCACTCTTGGTGGCATTGGGCGACCAAGAAACCTTCATCGCCTCCGACGTATCCGCCGTCATCGCCTTCACCCGCCGCATCGCCTATTTGGAAGACGGCGACATTGCCCTTCTAAGCGCAAACGGCATCGACAAACTCATTGACAAAACCGGTGCTGAAACCCAACGCACCGTCAAAGTATCCGAACTGTCGCTCGCTTCGCTGGAGTTGGGCCCTTACAGCCACTTCATGCAAAAAGAAATCCATGAACAACCGCGCGCCATCGCCGATACTGCCGAAGTCTTCCTGGACGGCGGCTTCGAACCCGAAAACTTCGGAGCAAACGCACGCGAAGTGTTCGACGGCATCCGCAGCATCAAAATCCTTGCCTGCGGCACGTCCTACTACGCCGCGCTGACCGCCAAATACTGGCTCGAATCCATCGCCAAAGTGCCGACCGACGTCGAAATCGCCAGCGAATACCGCTACCGCGACGTGATTGCCGATCCAAAACAATTGGTCATCACCATTTCCCAATCCGGCGAAACCTTGGACACGATGGAAGCCCTGAAATACGCGCAGTCTTTGGGACACAAACACAGCCTGTCCATTTGCAACGTCATGGAATCCGCCCTGCCGCGCGAGAGCGAATTGGTACTGTACACACGTGCCGGCGCAGAAATCGGCGTCGCCTCTACCAAAGCGTTCACGACCCAACTGGTTGTCTTGTTCGGCTTGGCCGTTACCTTGGGCAAACAACGCGGTCTGGTTTCCGACGAGCAATCGCGTGAATACGTCGAAGAATTGCGCCAACTACCGGGCAGCATTCAGCACGTTCTCAACCTTGAGCCGCAAATCGCCGCTTGGGCGCAAAAATTTGCCAAGAAAACCAGTGCACTCTTCTTGGGCCGCGGCATCCACTTCCCAATCGCTCTTGAAGGCGCATTGAAGCTGAAAGAGATTACCTATATCCACGCCGAAGCGTATCCTGCGGGTGAGCTGAAACACGGCCCGTTGGCATTGGTGGACGAGAACATGCCCGTTGTCGTGATTGCTCCGAACGACAGTCTGTTGGACAAAGTGAAAGCCAATATGCAGGAAGTCGGCGCACGCGGCGGTGAACTCTTTGTCTTCGCCGACCTCGACAGCAACTTCAACGCCACCGAAGGCGTGCACGTTATCCGCGCCCCACGCCACGTCGGCGTACTCTCGCCGGTTGTGCACACCATCCCCGTGCAACTCCTGTCTTACCACGCCGCCCTTGCACGCGGTACAGACGTGGACAAACCGCGCAATCTGGCGAAATCGGTAACGGTTGAGTAAAGCCTAGCTTAAACGATAAAAGGTCGTCTGAAAAGTTTCAGACGACCTTAATTATTAATTGAAGGCAATCAAATGAATAGAATCTACAAATACCTACTGGTAATCGCTGCATTGGCGGCAGCAGGCTTCGGTATATATCAATATACCACGCCCGACAAATATCAATACTGGAAAGAATTGATTACCAAAGACCCCAAGCCTGACGGAGTTTCGGAACAGGAATACAGGGAAAAACTCAGGGCGGGCTATTGCTGGCGGGACAGGAAGTTTTACACGCCCGCAGAATTACACAGGAAAGCAATGGTCAGCTTTGCAGGCAGGTTATTGGGAGAAACAGAAGCCTATAAGGCCAACATGACCACCAATCAGGGCGGACGGGATTATTCTACGGGTGCAGACTGCGTACGTCACGAAAAAGCCTGTAGCGTCTGGTTTGTCTCGCAAGATTACACCAATGAGCAATGGGACAGGATGTTTTTGGCGGAGAAAGACCCAGCAGACGGGTCATTGTTGGCAAAATATCCTAAAAAGGAAATCAGACAGGAAAATGATTTGAGAAACTATTTGGAACAATATGACAATAAAGGTTTTACTTTGATTCTTAGAGGTCCCAGTAAGAACGGTGCCAATGTGTATGGTTCTGATTGCTGTACAGTTTTAAGTAAAAAAGAGGCTGAACCAATAATTAAAAAAGATGCTTTAATTACCTATTTGGAAGGAGCAGCAATTTTTCCAGAAAATAGCATACCTCAAAATATCAATATTCAAGATTATGGAGTAGGTCATTTTTATTTTAAATTTACTGGTGTAGATCCTGGACTGCATAGATGGAATGAAAATAAAGAGAGAACGTATCAACAATACGCTACAGAAATATTATTCATGAACAATTGCGGAGATGTTTTGTGGCAGCCTTTTTATGTCAAATAACTTATTTTCTTAACGAGGAGCAACATTATCATGTCAGATAACCAAAAATCTTTAGCTGTATCCGATGTTACAGTAGATAGAATTTTATCCCAATATTTGTGGAACAGCCCGATACCACCCAAAAGAGAAGATATGGGAATATCGATAACATCAGCTAATCGTACACCAGTAAAAATTGACGCAACCGACTATATGAAAAATGGTGCAGGCAGATATGCCACGGCAGCAGATTTCAAGATGTTTGAAAATTTTTTTAAAGCCTCGAATTTACCTGCAAGAAATACACCTTATTCTTTCGATGAGATTGGCAATAAAATCTATGGGATAGAACGATTTAACAGTTGGAAAAATGGTTTCTACAGTACGACTCCAGGAAAAGGTTTTACTGTCGCTATTTCTCAATATGGAATCGACACTTCATCTTCAGACTATGTCGAACGTGCTTTTATCTTCGGTTCAACACAAGTAGTTGTTACACCTGATGATCTTAGAAAACTTCAATTCTTCGTCCGACCCGACGGCAGCCGAGAAATCCGCAACCTCAGAATCACGCCTAAAAACGACAACTTCGACTTTATCGGAGGTTCATCTTCCCAAGACGCTTCGGGAAAACTTCAGAAATGGGCGGTAGGCAAAGCAAATGCAGTGTTCAATTCCGTATTGGACCCGAAAGGTATAGGCAGATCGGTCCCGCTCGTCTATACCGATACCGACAAGCTGCCATTTGTCAATATTACGGATAAGGACTTCAAAAGACTCCAATCGGAGAAATCGAACCAAGAAAAACCAGATATTCTGATGGAAGAAACAGGTATTCTTCTGTTTCGTCAAGGAGGAGGGTTATTTAATAAGCTGAAAAAATCACCAGCCTTATATGATAAAAGCCTGCTGGGGCGTTGGCGAGACATTGAGCAGAATGCCAACGAAATGTACCAAAAAACCCGTGACCGTATCAAAGAAGATCTGAACAAGATGTCTTTGGATGATAGGAATGAACGCGATCAATACGCGGCGGATATTGATAAACCAACGGCTTTAACTATTGAGGATATGCCGCAAAACGCCCAAAAAATCTATCATCAAGGGAAACAGATTTTTGCTGATTTTTGTGCCCAGAAAAACATCGCTTACGATGCAAATAGTTTGGACAATATTGCGATGTCGTTAGCTTCAGTGGCTTATAAAAACAAGATGAGTGGTGTGTCTTTAATCAATATTAACGATAATGGGAAAGTCTCGGTCGGACACAGAGCCCCCGGATTAATAATGGCTTCTGTAGATATGTGGGAAGCGGCTAAGACGCCGGTAGAGGAAAGCCTGAGCCAAATTCAGCAAACAGCACAACAAATTGAATATGAGGAGCAACAAAAACAAATCGTGCAATCCCAATCACATGGAGCGAGGATTTCTTAAGTAAAATCAAAAGAAAATGTAAAAAGAGGACTTAAATTCTACCAATTATCTACAAATGGTTTGATTGATTTTAAACAAAGCTAAAGGCCGTCTGAAAAATCTTTCAGACGGCCTGTTGTTTTAAAGCGTTTTATTCTGCGCCGACAACGACGGTGTTGAGGTCTTTGAATTTGACGCGGCGTTGCCATGCGTCGCGGACTTGTTCGACGGTCAGGCTGTTGATGGCTTTGGGGTAGGCTTCCAAGTAGTCGTTGGGCAGGTCGTAGAGGCCGATCAGGCTCAGGTAGTTGAGCAGTTTGTCGTTGGAGTCGTAGCGCAGGGGGAAGCCGCCGACGATGTTGGCTTTGGCCTGTTTCAGCTCGGCTTCGGTCGGGCCTTCGGCGATAAACTGCTCAATGACGGCTTGGGTGTCAGTCAGTGAGGCTTTGGTGTTTTTCTTTTGGGTGGAGTAGGAAACGGTAAACGTGCCTTCTTCTGTCGCCGGGGCGAGGCTGCTGTATACGCCGTAGGTGTAGCCGTGTTGGTCGCGCAAAACTTTCATGAGACGACTGTCGAAACCGCCGCCGCCGAGGATGTAGTTGCCGGCAACGAGGGCGTAATAGTCGGGGTCGTGGCGTTTGAAGAGGGAAGTGCCGAGCAGGATTTGTGCCTGTGTGCCGGCAAAGGGGATGTCGCGGCGTTGGGCGGTTTGTTTGGGAACGGGCGGGATGGCGTGGGTTGCGGTGGCTTTGGCCGGCAGGTCTTTGAGGACGCGCTCGACCAGTTGCTCTGCCTGTTTGCGGTTGAGGTCACCGACGATGGCGACGATGGCGTTGTCTTTGCCGTAGTGGGTGCGGTGGAAGGCGCGGATGTCGTCCAGACTAACGCGTTTGAGGCTGTCAACGGTTACGTTTGCGCCGCTGCCGTAGGGGTGGTTTGGGTAGATGAGCTTGGTCAGTTCGCGCGTGGCGGTGTAGTCGGGGGTGGTTTCCTGTTGTTGCAAGCCGGTAATGGATTGGATTTGACGGCGGCGGAAAACGGCTTCGTCAAAACGCGGACGGGTCAGCGAGTGGTTGAGCAAGTTGGCGGCTTTGTCGCGGATGTCGGCTTTGCTGAGGCTGCGGAAGCCTGCGGATGAGCTTTCGGCATTGCTGTCGCTGCTGATGTGCGCACCGATGTTGTCGGCTTCGGCATTGAAGGCTTCTTCGTCCAGCTCTTGGGTACCGTCGGTCAGGAGGGCGGCGGTAAATTCGGCAACTTGGCTTTTGCCGTCCGGATTGGCGACGCTGCCTGCGCCCTTGAAGCTGACTTCAAGGTCGATGATGGGGTTTTCGTGGCGTTCGACAAGGAGGATTTGGGTGCCGTCGCGATTGCGCCAGCGTTGAATGTCGGTGGCGGCTTGGACGCTTAAGGGCAGGAGTAGGGTAAGGGCGAACAGGGTGGGTTTCATGTTGTGGCTTTCTGTTAAGGCCGTCTGAAAGGGTATGGGCTTTCAGACGGCCTGATGTTTATCGGCGTTTGGCGGCTTTTTTGCTTGGCGCGGCGGCAGGTTTTTGCGGTTCGATGATGACGGTGCTCATACGGTCGTCGGTCAACATCCGGGCGGCGGCCTGTACTTCTTGCGCGCTGACTGCCTGTAAGCGGCGGTGGATTTCTTGTTCGTCGGTATATTGGAAACCGCGCGCTTCGAGGCGGCCCATCATGGAGGCTTGGGAAGACATGGAGTCTTTGGCGTAGATTTCGCTGACCGCTGCCTGAGTTTTGACGCGCTGCAATTCTTCTTCGGAAACGCCGTTGTCGGCAATGTCTTTGATTTCTTGGCGCAGCTGGGCAATCAGAGTATCGGTTTTCACGCCTTCGGCAGGCATGGCCATTACGCTGAACAGCGGCATTTCACGGCTGATGATGTCGTAATGCGTTCCTGCGTTCAATGCGGTTTGCTTGCCGCGCACGAGGTTTTTGTCAAAACGGCTGGACGCGTTGCCTGCCAAAATATCGGAGAGGACGTCGAGGGCAAAAGGCATTGCGTCGTCGAATTTTTGGAGTTTCGGCACACGGAAGTTGATGGCAATCAGCGGCTGGTGTGTGACCGGAGAAGTGGCTTTGACCGTAACGGGCTTGCGCAAATAGGGTTCGGTATGGAGTTTGTTGCGCGGCGGCTGGGCTTTGGCCGGAATATCGCCAAAGAGTTTGGCGGCCGTCTGAAGCGTTTGTTTGGCATCGACATCGCCGACAATGACCAATACGGCATTGTTGGGCGCGTAATATTGTTTGTACCACGCGCGCAGGTCGTCGGCTTTTAGGGTGTGCAAATCTTTCATGTAGCCGATGACGGAGGCGCGCATCGACGGTTGGGTAAAGGCGGCAAGATAGGCTTGTTCCCACATTTTGCCGTCGGCTGTGTCTTCCGTGCGTTGGCGGCGTTCTTCACGGATGACGTTCATCTCGTTGAGGAATTCTTTGTCGCTGAAGTTGAGGTTGTGCATGCGGTCTGCCTCGAGCTTCAGAATCTCGGGCAGGTTGGCGGCGGCGACGTTTTCGTAATACACCGTTTCATTGCGGCTGGTGTAGGCATTGTTTTGTCCGCCCAGCTCGGACACGCGGCGGTTGAACTCGCCGGAGGGAACGTCTTTTGTGCCTTTAAACATCATGTGTTCCAAAGCGTGGCTCAGGCCGCTTTTGCCCGGTTTTTCATCCACGCTGCCGATTTTGTACCAAATCTGCGAAACGGCCACAGGCGCGCGGTGGTCTTCTTTGACGATGATTTTCAGACCGTTGGGCAGGGTTTCAGAAAGCGTCTGCGCCCATGAGGCGGCAGGCAGCGCGAAGGTAAGCATTAAAGCAATTCGGCGTAACATGGTTTAATCCGTAAAATGAAAATCAATCGCCAAAGTATAGCGGAAAATCTGAAAGATTGGCCGAATGTTTCAGACGGCCTGGGCTTTATCTGCTGATTCACATCAAGCGCGGCTGTTGCCAATCTTTACCGTCACGCCCCATTCGCGGATAATCCCAAACATTCCCGTTTCCAACCATCACAAAGGAATCATCATGGCATTTTTGAAACTGACCGAACAAAATGTTCAAGGCAAAACCGTTCTGATCCGCGCCGATATGAACGTACCGTTTAAAGACGGCAACATCAGCGACGACACCCGTATCCGCGCTTCGCTCGCATCCATTAAATACTGCTTGGACAACAGCGCGTCTGTGATCGTGATGACCCACCTCGGCCGTCCGACCGAAGGCGAATTCCATCCTGAAGACGATGTAGCGCCTGTTGCCGCGCATTTGGGCAAATTGTTGGGCAAAGACGTGAAAGTATTGAACGACTGGCGTGAAAACAAACCGACCTTGAACGCTGGTGATGTGGTGATGTTGCAAAACGTGCGCATCAACAAAGGCGAGAAGAAAAACGACTTGGAGCTGGGCAAAGCCTACGCTTCTTTGTGCGACGTGTTCGTCAACGACGCATTCGGTACCGCCCACCGCGCCCAAGCTTCGACTGAAGCCGTTGCCCAAGCCGCACCGGTTGCCTGCGCCGGCGTGTTGATGGCGGGCGAACTCGACGCTTTGGGCAAAGCCCTGAAACAACCGGCTCATCCGATGGTCGCCATTGTTGCCGGCAGCAAAGTGTCTACCAAACTGACCATCCTCGAATCTTTGGCCGACAAAGTCGACCAACTCATCGTCGGCGGCGGCATTGCCAATACCTTCCTGTTGGCAGAAGGCAAAGCCATCGGCAAATCTTTGGCCGAACACGATTTGGTGGAAGAATCCAAAAAAATCATGGCGAAAATGGCGGCTAAAGGCGGCTCTGTTCCGCTGCCGACCGATGTGGTTGTCGCTAAAGCCTTTGCCGCCGATGCGGAAGCTGTGGTGAAAGACATTGCCGACGTTGCCGAAGACGACATGATTTTGGACATCGGCCCTAAATCTGCCGCTGCTTTGGCCGATTTGCTCAAAGCTGCCGGTACGGTCGTATGGAACGGCCCGGTCGGTGTATTTGAATTTGACCAATTTGCCGGCGGTACCAAAGTATTGGCCGAAGCGATTGCCCAAAGCGATGCGTTCTCGATTGCCGGCGGCGGCGACACTTTGGCGGCGATTGCCAAATTCGGCGTAACCGATCAAATCAGCTACATTTCTACCGGCGGCGGTGCGTTCCTTGAGTTCTTGGAAGGCAAAGAGTTGCCTGCCGTTGCTGCTTTGGAAAAACGCGGCGCATAATCGGTTTTAAAATCGATTGTTAAAAATAAAGGCCGTCTGAAATCTGGAAATCAGGTTTCAGACGGCCTTTTGTTTTGGTTTTTATTCGAGGAAGTGTTTAGCTGTATTTAACGCCGATGATTGGCGGACTTGTTGCTAAACAGGCTGGAAAGCATTCGGCTCTTTTCAGACGGCCTCTACGTCGGCTTGTCGGTGCAATGCCTGATAGCACGGGGTAAGCTGGCGGATAATCAGGTCGAGCTGGTGTTTGAGGATGTGGTCTTGCTGCGCTTGTGTGTTTTGCTCAAGCTCGGCAAATTCCTGACGGATTTGGGTCATGGCTGTTTCAAAAGACTCGGGGTCGGTTTGGGGCATTTGGGTCAGCAACTCGGCGATGTGGTGGGTCAGCTTGGCGTAGGGCGCAAAGCCGTCGTTGCCATCGATTCGGACTTGGTCGCGGTATGCGCCGAGCGCGGAAATGTGGCCGGTCAGCGCATAGCTGGTTTTGAGCAGGGTAAAACCGTCTTGCAGGCGGTCTTGGTATTTTTTCGGGTTGCTGCTCATGTCCGACAGGGTGCTGCTGAGGGCGGCGGTGCTTTCGTGGGCCTGGCGGCGGGTGAGGCGGTAGTCGAAATCGTCGCGGCTGCCGCTTTGCAGCTGGTCGAGGATGGCGTCGAGATAGCGGCCGTTGGCAGTGATGGTTTGGGCGGCGGTGTGGCTGAGGGTGAGGTAACGCCAATCGGGCCAGAGGTAGGTGGCGGCGGCCCATGCGATAACGGAACCGACAATGGTGTCGATGATGCGGATGGGCATGGCGTGGTACACGTCCAAACCGGCAAGTGAGAGGCTAGTCAGGGCTTGGATGGTGATGAAGAAGGTGGAGAAGCTGTATTTGTAGCTTCGGGTCATGAAGAACAGGGTGGTGCTGGCGATGACAATCCAGAGCTTGGTTTCAATAGACGGGGTGAAGTAGGGGACGAGCGAACCGACAATCACGCCGAGAATCGTGCCTGCGATACGTTGGTATACGCGGCTTTTGGTGGCGGTGTAGTTGGGTTGGCAGACGAAAAGGGCGGTCAGCAGAATCCAGTAGCCGAGGTTGAGATGGAGGATTTCGACAATGATGCAGGCCGCGGCCACGACGATGGAGAGGCGGGTGGCATGGCGGAAGACGCCGGAGTCGAAATTGAGCTGGCTGAGGACGGTCTCGCCGATATTGCGGAACTTGGTGTTTTCAAGGGCGGCGATGCGGGTATCGGCGTTGTCGTTTTCGGCAAGGGACGCATCGTTTTGCAGTTGCCGCAGTTGGTAATCGACACTGCTGAGGTTGTCGAGCAGGCGGCGGATATTGTGAAGGTTGGCATTGTCGGCATGGGTCTCGGCAAAATGGCTGAGGGATTGGCGGCAGCCTTCCATGGCGCGGCCGAGGCGTTTGCTGTATGCGTAGGGTTTGTTGTTGCGCAGGGAGGAGGCAACGTTGCGGCACGCCTGGCCTTGCATTTCGAGCAGGCGGCGGATGCGGAAGATAAGGTCGGTATTTTTGAGCTGCTCGGCCATTTCGCTGTAATCGACGTGGGCGGAGCTGATGCGTTCGTGCATGTCTTGCGCGCAGAGGTAGTAGCGCAGCATTTTGGCGGTACGCGGATGGCGGTGTTGGCCGCGCAATCGGTAGAAAAGTGCGCCGCGGCATTGGTTGAAGGCGGTAATCACGCCGGTATTGCTCATGGCCAAGTCGATTTGACGGTTGCCCAACCATGCGGCTTCGTCGGGGTCGAAAAAGTCGGCTTTGGCATCGAAGTAGTTGCTGAGTGCATCGTAGGCGTTGGCAACGGTTTCTTGGACGGGGCGGTGGGGCAGGATAATTTGGAAGATCAGGATGTTGACGCTGTATAGGACAGTACCCAGCAGAATCATGACGGGGTTGGTCAGCCAGTAGGTCTCGGGGGTGTAGGTCAGCGTGGTGTAGGTGGCGACGGCAAGCGCACCGAAAGCGAAGGTGCGGTATTTGAGGCCGACGGTGCCGAGGATGGTGAAGCCGAAAGTCATCAGGGTCATGGCCAAGATGAAGGGAACGCCTGTACCGATGGTGCTTTGGGCAAGCAATGAGGAGAGGGTAAACAGGGCAACGGTGATGACGATGTTTTTCAGACGGCCTGTGAGGCGGTTGTCCAAATCGACTAAACCGCCGGCAATAATGCCGAGTACGAAGGGCATAACCAGTTTGGGCGTGTCGAAGTGCCAAACGAGGGTGGCGGCGATGAACACGCTGGCGAAGACGGGCAGGGAGGCAATGATCAGAGGTTTGAGTGGCGGAGTTTTCATGATGTTGTTGTTTATTATTCGTTATGAGGTGAATGATTGGATTTTAACAGGATTTTCAGTCGGTTTCAGAATGCTTTAAATGAGATAAGGCCGTCTGAACGGATACGGGGAAATACTTGATTTCGTTTCCACACCCGTTCAGACGGCCTTTTTTGGCTTGCGCTATTAGGTCATCAGGTTGAGGTCGCTGATGCGGTCGTAGAGGCGTTCGGTATTGTTGCCCTCGTCGTGCATTTGAATGCGCAGGCGTAAATCGTTGGCGGATACCGCTTGGCGCAGGGCTTCGCTGAGTTCGATTTGGCCTTGTGCGTAGAGGTTGAAGAGGTTTTGGTCGAACGTCTGCATGCCGTTGCTGCCGGAGCGTGCCATCAAGTCGCGGATTTCCAGCAATTCGCCTTGGAAAATCAAGTCCTGCATGGCCGGAGTGTTGAGCAGGAGGTCGGTAACGGCCGTACGTTGGCGGTTTTTCTTGATGGTGAGGCGTTGGCCGATAATGCCGACGAGGTTTAACGCCAAATCTATCAAAACCTGTTGGCGGCGGTCTTCCGGATAGAAGTTGATGATGCGCTCGATGGTTTGGGAAGCCGTGTTGGCATGGATGGTGAAAACGCACAGATGGCCGGTTTGAGCCAGTTGGAGGGCGTATTTCATGCTTTCTTCGCTGCGGACTTCGCCGATACAGACGACATCGGGCGCTTGACGCATGGCGCTTTGAACGGCGATTTTCCAGTTGTCGGTATCGATGCCGATTTCGCGCTGGGTGAAGATGCTGCGGCAAGGTTTGTAGATAAACTCGATGGGGTCTTCGATGGTAACGATATGGCCGGGCAGCTTTTGGTTGCGGTAGTTGAGCATGGAGGCCATGGTGGTGGATTTACCCGAACCGTTCGGGCCGGCGAGGATCAGCAGGCCGCGCGGTGCAAGGGCAAGCTCTTGGAGCTTTTCGGGTAAACCGAGGGTCTTCATTTCGGGAATGTCTTGGTTGACGCGGCGCAATACCATGCCGACGCGGCCTTGCTCGTGGTAGGCGTTGACGCGGTAGCGCGTGTTGCTGCGCGATTGGACGGAATAGTTGATTTCCCAGTCGCGATTGAAGGCTTCGAGCTGGTCGGGGTTCATGGTGGATTCGGCGATGGCGGCGGTGTCCGCACCGGTCAGTGCTTTGTGGGGCATGGGCGTGAGGGTGCCGCCGACTTTGATGGCAGGGGGAAAGTCTGCGCTGATGAAGATGTCGGATGCGTTGCGTTTTTCGGCCTCTTCACACATGCGGTCGAGCAGGGGGTGAAGATGCGTGCCGATTTCGGCCGGGGTGGGGATGTGCGGTGCTTGTTTTTTTTGTGAGTAGGCTTGCACCATTTCGCTTAACAGGTCGTGCAGAGGGGCGAGGTCGCTCATGATGATTCTCTTTAAAACGGGTATTCGGTCAGGCTGAAAGGCCGTCTGAAAACGGGATGATGGGGTTCAGACGGCCTGAGTATGGTTTAGAAAACAGAGAGGTTTTCGATGTTTTGCGCCTTGCTGCGTGCCAGCTCGGGGCTGATGGTGCCTTGGCGGACAAGGGTTTGCAGGGCTTGATCGAGGGTTTGCATACCGTGGGCCTGACCGGTTTGGAGGGCAGCGTTGATTTGGGCGATTTTGTTCTCGCGGATGAGGTTGCGCACGGCCGGTGTAGAAATCAGGATCTCGTGTGCGGCGACACGGCCGTTGCCGTCGCGGGTTTTCAGCAGGGTTTGGGAAATGATGGCGCGCAAGGATTCGGACAACATGGAGCGCACGATTTCTTTTTCGCCTGCAGGGAATACGTCGACAATACGGTCGATGGTTTTGGCGGCGCCGGTCGTGTGCAGCGTGCCGAAAACCAAGTGACCGGTTTCGGCGGCGGTCAGGGCGAGGGAGATGGTTTCAGGGTCGCGCATCTCACCGATCAAAATCACGTCTGGGTCTTCGCGCAGGGCGGAACGCAGGGCGTTGGTAAAGCTGTGGGTGTGCTGATGCAGCTCGCGCTGGTTGATGAGCGCCTTTTTGCTTTGGTGGACGAACTCAATCGGGTCTTCGATGGTCAGAATGTGGGCCGGTTGGGTTTCGTTGATGTAGTTGACCATTGCCGCCAGCGTGGTGGATTTACCCGAACCGGTCGGGCCGGTTACCAAGACCAACCCGCGCGGATTTTCGGCAATTTTTTGGAAAATGCGCGGCGCACGCAATTCTTCCAGCGTCAGGACGGTGCCCGGAATGGTACGGAATACGGCGGCCGGGCCGCGTTCGGTCATAAAGGCGTTGACACGGAAACGGGCAACATTAGGCAGCTCAAATGAGAAATCGACTTCAAAATCCTGTTGATAGAGCTTGCGCTGGTGGTCGTTCATGACCGAGGTAATCATGGTACCGACTTCTTCCGAGCTCATCTCGGGCAGGTTGATGCGGCGGATGTCGCCGTGTACGCGTATCATAGGGGAAATACCCGAACTCAAATGGAGGTCGGAGGCTTTGTTTTTCACGCCGAACGCGAGTAAGTCGGTAATCTGCATAATATGGCCTTGTTTTGGTTTAGAATAATAAAATCGCTTTATTTTAAATAGATAAACCCGTTCAACCAAGTAAAATTTTCAAAATACCGAGTGATGAACGGGTTAAAGGAGAAAACCATGTCGGTATTGCAACAAAACTATCAGGACGTATGCTGGGCGGTTGAACAGGTGGCTGAGGCTGCAGGACGGCCTGCGGATGCGGTGAAGCTGGTAGCGGTCAGCAAGACGTTTCCGGCAGACGACATCCGCGAAGTATATGCGGCCGGTCAGCGCGATTTTGGCGAGAACTATATTCAAGAATGGTTTGAAAAAACGGAAACGTTGGCCGATTTGCCGGATATTGTTTGGCACGTTATCGGCGATGTGCAGTCCAATAAAACCAAATTTGTGGCCGAACGCGCACATTGGGTGCATACGATAGGCCGTCTGAAAACGGCGCGGCGCTTGAGTGAACAAAGGCCGTCTGAAATGCCGCCGTTGCAGGTGTGCATTGAAGTGAACATTGCCGCGGAAGAGGCGAAACACGGTGTGGCGCCCGCTGAAGCGGTTGCGCTGGCCCTTGAGGTGGCCCAGTTGCCGAATATTAAAGTGCGCGGATTGATGTGTGTGGCCAAGGCCGACAGCAGCGACGATGAGTTGCGCAGCCAGTTTCACACCATGCAACGGCTGTTGGCTGAGCTGAACGCGGCAGGCGTCGAAGCAGATGTTTTGTCTATGGGTATGTCCGGCGATATGCCAATCGCGGTAGAATGCGGCGCAACCCATGTCCGCATCGGCAGCGCGATTTTCGGCAAGCGGCATTATCCTCAATAAAAGTAATAGGCCGTCTGAACAGGGTAGACAGCAGTTTCAGACGACCTGATCGATATCACAAAGGAGTGACATATATATGAATATCTATTTTCTCGGCGGCGGCAATATGGCGACTGCCATTGCAGGTGGTTTGGTCAAACAAGACGGTTATCGTGTCCACATTGTCGAACGCGGCGCCGAAAGACGGGCGCAACTGGTGCAAGAATTGGGCGTAGCCACTTCTGAAAACCTGCCTGAATTGAGTGCGGACGATGTCCTCATTCTCGCCGTCAAACCGCAAGACATGCAGGCAGCCTGTCAAAATATCCGTTTGAATGGTGCGCTGGTGTTGTCCGTAGCGGCAGGTTTGTCCATTGATACCCTCAGCCATTATCTGGGCGGTACACGCCGTATCGTGCGCATCATGCCCAATACGCCGGCCAAAATCGGCTTGGGCGTATCCGGTATGTTTGCCGATGCAGGCGTTTCAGAAGCCGACCGTGCAGCCGCCGACGGCATCATGCGCTCTGTCGGCACAACCGTTTGGCTGAACGAGGAAGAGCAACTCCACAATATTACCGGCATCAGCGGCAGCGGCCCCGCCTATGTTTTCTATCTTTTGGGCGCGCTCCAAAACGCGGCTTTGGCACAAGGTTTCAACGAGCAAGACGCACGCGAACTGAGCCTCGCCACGTTTAAAGGCGCAGTGGCTTTGGCCGAACAAACTGGCGAAGCATTCGCACAATTACAGCAAAACGTGACTTCCAAAGGCGGCACGACACACGAAGCCATCGAAACCTTCAAAGCACGTCACGTTGCCGAAGCCATCGAACAGGGCGTAGAAGCCTGCGTTAAACGTTCGCAAGAAATGGCGCAACAATATAAGGCCGTCTGAATATGCGCGGCGACTTGCTCTTATTATTGGCAGACGCTATTGCCATCCTGTGTATCACACGCTTTTTGCTCCGATACGCAGGATTGGCAGCAGAATATCCCCTGCTCAAATTCAGCATACAGGCTACGGGCTGGCTGACCAAACCTTGGCAAAAAGCATTTCCATCCGGCGCGGAAACCGATTGGTACTGCCTGCCTTCAGGTTTTCTGGTGTACTACCTTGCCTGCACCGCCATTATTTTCATCTCGCCGGCGCTGTCCATCAGCAATAAGCTGATTTTGGCAAACTTTTGGTTTGTCGCACTCCATATGCTGAAAGCCGCGGCCTATACATTACTTATCGGTCTGATTATTAGAATGGTGGCCAGCATACAAGGCCGCTATTCCCCGTTGACTTATGCCATCGAACGAATCCTGCAGCCATTGCTCAAACCGTTTTCCTTCTTGCGCGCAGGGCGATACGATTTTTCAGGCAGTTTGTTAGCGCTCTTATTATGGTTGTGGCTGGCCCGATGGTTTCCCCAACTTATCCAGCAAACCAACTTATGGTTGCTTCAATAGGCCGTCTGAAAGCGCAGCAGGCATTAACGACCAAAAATACAACGTCCTAAAAAGCGCTTTAATACATTTAGGTGTAAGGTAGTGCAAAAAAGTGCAAATCGAAATATAAAGAACAAATGAATAGGTAAAACATGATATGATTCGCCCAATTTCCAAAACGGAAATTTAAGAAAACCCAATAAAAGCAAACCCGTAGCATCCAAATCATTAACAACAAACCGAAAGCAGACACCATGGCAAAGCTGACAGAACAAGATATTTTAAACTGGAATGGTCCTGAAGAGGACTACATGAACAGCGACCAATTGGCCTTCTTCCGCGAACTACTGGTTAAAATGCAAGAAGAGCTGATTGAAAATGCAAACACCACTACCGGCCATCTTCAAGAGCACGAATCCGCCCCCGATCCTGCCGACCGAGCTACTCAAGAAGAAGAGTACGCTTTAGAACTGCGCACCCGCGACCGCGAGCGTAAACTTCTCAATAAAGTGCAAGCGACTATCCGCAGCATCGACGAAGGTAATTACGGTTTTTGTGCCGATACCGGCGAACCCATCGGCCTCAAACGCCTGCTGGCACGTCCGACCGCGACATTGTCCGTAGAAGCGCAAGAGCGACGTGAACGAATGAAAAAACAGTTCGCCGACTAAGATATAGATATAGAAACCTCAAAAGGCCGTCTGAAAGAGCAATTCAGACGGCCTTTGTTTTGTATTTTTTTTT